>WNFV01000006.1_pt1 | contig 190387 bp, 185 predicted proteins | sample 5400101 | NCBI WGS metagenome assembly WNFV01 (sample SAMN13153361, study PRJNA577476) | soil metagenome | isolation source: 115 cm soil or saprolite under grassland replicate 1 | place: USA:California | collected 2016-06-15 | reverse complement strand
TCTGGACCCCCGCGTCCTTGACCATGGCCAGCACGTCTTTGGGCGTGGTCATCGAAGTCCCCCTTCCAGGGCTCGTGGTCGCCCGGGAGGCTACCGCCGGGGCGGTGTCGCCATGGTTTCGCCCGAGTTAACTCTGGGTTACGACCCCGCCGCCCGCCCAGATGTCCTGACCGGAGACATCGGTGACACGGTGTTCCGAACAGACTGGAACGGATCCCAGACCCTGATCCAGACCGTGTCCAACGGCGGGGTCCGGGTGCGCTCTGGACCTGACCGCATCGGGGGGAGCCGGGCTCGTCCCGGCTCCACTCACTGATGCGCTACCCGTCGGCCGGGCGGACCGTGCCGGTCGTGGTCACCACCCGGGGGAGGGCCCCCGGCTCCCAGTCGCGGATGGCCTCCGCCACCTTGATGAGGACGGCGGCGCCCCCGGCGAACTCGATGAGGCGCCCCAGCGGCGTGATGCGGAAGAACCGCGTCCGGAACAGCAGCGGCGAGGACAGCAGCAGGACCCGGGCGAAGATCTGCCGGAACCGCCTGCCCTGGGGTGAGGCCAGCCACGCCCGGAGCTGATCCGTCCCTCCCGAGACGGCCTGCTGGGCCTCGGCCAGGAGCCGGCGAGCTTCGACGACGGTCCGGTCCACGGCGCCCATCCTGCCAGGAATCTACCCGGGGAGCCCGTGTTCGGATCGGACCGGCTGCAGCGGGTCGGGGGCGCGGCGCTACCGTTCGGGTGGAACGTCCGCGGCCCGGTACCCGACCCCCCGGACCGTCTCGATGAGGTGTTCGTGCTCCGGTCCGAGCTTGGCCCGGAGCCGGCGGATGTGGACGTCCACGGTGCGGGTGCCGCCGTAGAAGTCGTATCCCCACACCTCCCGGAGCAGGGCGGCGCGGGTGAACACCCGGCCGGGCCGCGAGGCCAGGAACCGCAGCAGCTCGAACTCCTTGTACGTGAGGTCCAGGGGCCGGCCGTCCACCGTGACCTGGTAGGTCTCCGTGGACAGGTGGAGCTTCCCCAGCCGGATGGCGTCGTCCCCGCCATCGCCGGTTCGCCGCCGGATGATGGCCAGGCGGACCTCCACCTCGCCAGGGGACGCCTCCGGGAGCACGAAGTCCTCCACCAACTCGGCCCATCCGAACCGCTCCAGGTCCCGGCGCTCCAGGACCACGGCCAGCGGCAGCCGGGTCCCCGCCCCGGCCAGGGTCCGCAGCACGGCGTGGGCGTGCGCGGGGTTCTCGACGGCGTCCACCACGATGGCCCACGGCGACAGGTCCGGGAGATGGGCGAGCGAATCCACGGACAGGGGCTCGACCTTCACGTCGAGGCCGGTGGCCCCGAGCGACGGGAGCACCTGGTCCGCGGAACGATCCGAGAGCAAGACCAGTGTGGCCACGGGAGGTCCCGCCGAGCGTAGCAAACGAACCCCGGAGTCCCCGCGAAATTCGGACCGGTAGCGGGCCGGGGAAGTCCCGGATGGGTATCGTGGCGGTCTCATGCCTTCCCCGATCGCTCGCGCCATGTCCCACCGCTTCGCCGTGGCGGCGGAGCCGTTCGGGGTCCGGACCTCCGACGGCGTGGACCTCGTGGGGACCAGGCTGGGGGGGGCCGAACCCGCGCTCGTGGTGTGCCACGGCTTCAGCGGATGGCACCGGAAGGTTCGCCCCGCCCGGTTCGCCGAGGTCCTGTCCCGGTGGTTCTCGGTGTACGGGTTCGACTTCCGGGGGCATGGGCTGTCCGGCGGGGAGACCACCTTCGGGGCGCGGGAGATCCACGACGTGGCCGCGGTCCTGGCCCTGGCCCGGGAGGACGGCCATGCCTCGGTGGGAACCCTCGGCGCGTCGATGGGCGGGGTCTCCGTGATCCGCCACGCCGCCCTCCTGGGGGCCACGGACGCGGTGGTGGCGATCTCCACGCCGGCCCGGTGGGACGGGCACGGTTCCGACGCCGTCCGCCGCCTGGCCGTCCTCGCCGGGACCCCTCGGGGGCGCCGGATGGGGCGGGCCATGGGCGTGCGGATCCCCGAGGTCATCGAGCGGCCTGAGACGCCCGAGGACGTCGTGGGCAAGATCGCGCCGACGCCGTTGCTCATCGTGCACGGCCGGGACGACCACTTCTTCGACGAGGAGGAGGCCTGGCGGTTGTACCGGAGGGCCGGGCGACCCACGGGCCTGTGGCTGGCCTCGCGGTTCGGCCACGGGGAAGACGGGTTCTCCGACGACCTGGCGGAGCGGACCGCCCGCTGGCTGTACGCCGCGTGGGAACTGCCGTGGCCCGGGTGAGGCTGTTCGCCGTGCTGCGGGAGATGGCCGGGCAGTCCCGCCTGGACGTGGACGGCTCCACGGTGGACGACGTGGTCCGGGCCCTCGGGGAGAAGTTCGGAGCTCGGTTCGAGGAGATCGCTCGCGCCGGCTCGGTGGTGGTGGACGGGGAGCGGGCCGGCTTCGACCTCGGGCTGGGCGGCGGCGAGGAGGTGGCGCTGCTGCCGCCGGTCTCGGGCGGTGCGCGCTGCGGGGGTGCGGCCTGATGGGCGCGCGGCCCCGGCCCCAGCGGGTCCTGCTGGTGGCGAACCCCGAGGCTCGAACGGTGTCCCGTCCCGTCCTCGACGTGATCGAGAAGGCCCTCGCCGCCGACTTCAAGCTCGAGGTGGACGAGACCCGCCGCCGGGGCCACGCCACCGAGCTGGCCACGGAGGCGGTCCGCGACGGGTACGACATGATGGTGGTGTTCTCCGGCGACGGGACCATCAACGAGGCCGTGAACGGCCTGGCCCACAGCGAGGTGGCCCTCGGCATCCTCCCCGGCGGGGCCACCAACGTCCTGGCCCGCGTGACGGGGATGCCCGCCGACCCCGTGGAGGCCACCGGGTGGCTGATCGCCGCGGCCCTCCAGGGGCGGGCCAAGCGGATGGGCCTCGGACGGATCGACGGCCGGTACTTCGTGCTGAACTGCGGCTCGGGCATCGACGCCGAGGTCATGGGTATGGTCGACGAACGACAGGCGGAGTCGAAGGCGCAATTCGAGCGGGCCGCGCTCTCGGCGGTGCTGAAGACGGTGCTCCTACGCTATGCCGGCCTGGAGCCGTTCATGTCGGTGAGCGTGGACGGGGCCGAGCCCGTCGAGGCGATCACCGCCCTGGTGGGACGGACCAACCCCTATACCTACTACAAGCGGTTCGGGCTGCAGCTCACCCCGCATGCGCGGCTGGAGGGGGGACTGGACGTGACGATGGTGACCAGGCTGGGCCGGATCTCGGCCCTGCCGCTGGTGCGCCAGGTGTTCTCCGGAGGCCTGATCAAGCGCAAGGACGTGGTGTACGTGCACGACGCGTCGTCGGTGGAGATCCGGGGGCGGCGGCCGTTCCCGGTGCAGGTCGACGGGGACCCCATCGGGCCCCGGGACCACCTGGAGGTCGGTCTGGAGCGGGACGCTCTGTGGCTGGTGGCATGAGCCGCGGGATCACGGTGTCGAAGGGGCCGTACTCGGGCCGGCCCCCGGCGCGGCCCGACCGCGGCAGGAGGGTGACGAGGACGATCGGGCTGGCGTTCATCGGGCTGATCGTCGCCGCGACGCTGTACTTCATGCTCGACCTGGGGTCTCGGTTGTGGGCCGAGAGCTACGTGGCGGGGCAGGTCCAGAAGTCCCTGCAGATGACGGCGCGACCCTCGGTGTCGTTCGGGGGGACCCTGTTCCTGCCGGAGCTGTTCGGCGGGAAGCTGTCGTCGGCCGAGGTCAAGGCCACGTCGTTCGAGGCGCAGGGCGTGGGGTTCGTCGAGGTCGACCTCCATCTCCAGGACGTCAGCTTCTCCCCGCTGAAGCTGGTCCTCCACAAGCCGTCGACGATCACCGCTCACGCCGGGAGCGGCGAGGCCTCGATGACCGACGTCCAGCTCACGAAGGCCTTCCAGGACCAGGGAGTGCCGATCGTCGTGCGGTTCGACCCCGAGGGGAACGTGCGGGTCGCCTCGGCCCGGCTCCCGGTCTCGGTCACCGTCACGGTCCAGGCCGCGATCGAGGAGGGCCGGCTGGTCCTGCGCCCGACGCGGTTCAAGAACATCTCGTTCGCGGTCAGCCTGCCTCAGCTGGTGCCGGGCATGACGTACCGGTCGGTGGCGTTCGACGACCGGCTGGGGACGCTCCGGTTCACGCTGAACGACGCCACGTTCGCGGTGGGGCAGCCCTCGGGCTGAGGACGCACTACGCGGGGTCTGCGGCGCTCCCGGGCGAGCGGTGGAGGTGGATCCCGCACTCCACCTTCTGCGAGCCGTCCCACCGGCCGGCCCGCTCGCCCTCTCCCAGGAACACCATCCGGGTGCAGGGCGCGCACCCGACCTGCACGTATCCCAGGTCGTACAGCGAGTTGTGGGGGAGGTCGTTCTCGCGCAGGTAGTCCCACGCGTCCCGCCGGGTCCAGTTCGCCACGGGGTTCAGCTTGACCATCCACCGTTCCGGCTCCAGGCGGTACTGCTCGAGGATGGGGATGCCGGCCCGGCTGGGGGAGGAATCACGGCGGAGCGCGGTGACCCACGCGTCGAACCCATGGAGGGCCTCCGTGAACGGCTCGACCTTGTTGAGCTGACAGCACAGGTCGGGGTTCCGCTCGTACAGCCGCTCCCCGTGCGCGGCGGCCTGAGAATCCACCGTGTGCTCGCCCACCAGGTCCACCACGTTCAGCCCGAGCCGCTCCGTGAACTGCTCCTTGAACGCCAGGGTCTCGGCGAAGTGGAAGCCGGTCTCGAGGAACAGGATGGGGACGTCGGGCCGGAGCTTCGCGGCCATGTCGATCACGCAGGTGCCCTCCGCCTGGAACGAGGACGCCACGGCGACCCGTTCGAGGTCGGAGTCCACCAGGGCCCACCGCAGGATCTCGCGGGGCTCCTCGTGCTCGAATCGCGCGTTCAGCTCCTCGATCTCTTCGGCCGCGAAGGGGGGCTCCATGAAGATGGGTCCTTTCGGTTCGGGATCGTGGCGGCCGAGGGCGCGCTCGGAGCCTCGTGCGGCGGGGCCGCCGTCGTCGGGCGAGTATACGCGCCTCGGGCGACCCACCGTTCTTCCCCACTTCTGTCCCGACATACCCTCGGCCGAGCTCGCATCGTCGATCCCCCGGGACGGAGACGGTCCGTCTCGTATCCTTGCTGCGCTCACCGACGGAAAGGCCTGAACGACCATGCCTGAGAACGAGACGATCGCGCCGCACGGCGGCACGCTGGTGGACCTGGTGGCCACCGGCGCGGAGGCCGAGCGCCTGGCCTCCGAGGCCCGGAACTACCCGAAGGTAGGGGTCAGCCACCGGGAGCTGTCGGACCTGGAGATGCTGGCGGTTGGGGCGCTGTCGCCGCTCACCGGGTTCGTCGGAGAGAAGGACTACCACTCGATCCTGGAGACCATGCACCTGTCGAACGGCCTGGCCTGGACCATCCCGGTGACCCTCTCGCTCACGGACGAGGAGACGAAGCGCATCGGCGGCGCCGAGACCGTGGCGCTGACGTCGCACGAGGGCGGCTCGCCCCTCGCCATGATCGAGGTGGGCGAGGTGTTCCGGCGGGACCGGCAGAAGGAAGCCCTCGGCGTGTTCGGCACCGAGGACCTCGACCACCCCGGCGTGAAGGCCCTCCACGACGCCGGGGACTGGTGCCTGGCCGGCGACGTCCGCGCGTTCCGGCTGCCCCAGCACCGCGACTTCGTGAAGTATCGGATGACGCCGGCGGAGACCCGGGCGGCCTTCGCCGAGCGGGGGTGGAAGCGCGTGGTGGGGTTCCAGACCCGGAACCCGATCCACCGCGCCCACGAGTACATCCAGAAGTGCGCCCTGGAGATCGTGGACGGGCTCCTGGTCCACCCCCTGATGGGGGCCACGAAGGGCGACGACGTGCCGGCCGACGTCCGGATGCGGTGCTACGAGGCCCTGTTCTCCGGCTACTACCCGAACGACCGGGCCATGATCTCGGTGTTCCCCGCCGCCATGCGCTACGCCGGGCCCAAGGAGGCAATCTGGCACGCCATCTGCCGGAAGAACTACGGGTGCACGCACTTCATCGTGGGCCGCGACCACGCCGGCGTGGGCACCTACTACGGCACGTACGAGGCGCAGCACATCTTCGAGGAGTTCGAGCCGGGGGAGCTGGGGATCCAGCCCCTCATGTTCGAGCACTCGTTCTACTGCCTGACCTGCGAGGGGATGGCGTCGCCGAAGACGTGCCCCCACGACGACAGCGTCCGGGTGATCCTGTCGGGGACCAAGGTCCGCGAGATGCTCCGCGGCGGCGAGAAGCCGCCGCCGGAGTTCTCCCGGCCCGAGGTCGCCGAGATCCTCATCGCGGCCATGCGAGGAGGGTCGTAGGGGGAGGACCGAGGCCCCTGGGTCGAGGCCGAGGTCGCGTAGCGGAGGTACAGTCCCTTCGGCATGCTCCACCCGCTGTTCACCCCCGAGCACGAGGAGCTCCGGGCCTTCGTCCGGCAGTTCGTCGAGACGGAGCTGGCCCCGAACGCCACCGATTGGGAGCGCGAGGGCCACTTCCCGGACTGGGTGTTCAAGCGGATGGGCGACGTGGGCCTGCTGGGCCTGCGGTACCCACCTGACTACGGCGGGCAGGGCGGTGACTGGGGCCACGCCATCGTCCTGGCCGAGGAGCTGGCCCGGACCGGTTCCGGCGGCGTCGGCATGGCCATCGCCGTGCAGAGCGAGATGGCGACGCCGCCCATCCATCGATACGGGACAGAGGAGCAGAAGCAGCGGTACCTGGCTCCGGCAATCCGCGGGGAGAAGATCGCCTGCCTCGGGATCAGCGAGCCGAACGCCGGATCCGACGTCGCAAACATCGAGACGACCGCGGTTCGCGACCGCGACGGCTGGGTCGTCAACGGGCGGAAGATCTTCATCACAAACGGCATCCGGGCCGACTTCTGCCTGCTGGTCACCCGGACCAGCAAGGCCTCCGGCTACGACGGGTTCTCGCTGTTCCTGGTGGACAGCGACACGCCGGGCTTCTCGGTGTCCCGCAAGCTCGACAAGCTGGGGATGCGGAGCAGCGACACCGCCGAGCTGGCCCTGGACGACGTGCGCGTGCCCGAGGACGCCCTGCTGGGCACGGAGGGCAAGGGCTTCTACCAGATCATGTGGGAGCTCCAGGGGGAGCGCCTGATCGGCGTGGCCGGCTCGATCGCCGGCGCCCAGCTGGCCATGGAGAAGACGCTGGAGTACGCGAAGGAGCGGCAGGCGTTCGGGCGGTCCATCGGATCGTTCCAGGTCACCCGGCACCGGTTCGCGGAGATGGCCACCGAGATCGAGGCGGCCCGCCAGCTCGCGTACGACACCGCGCTGGCCTGGGAGCGGGGCGAGTACCCCGTGAAGCAGATCGCGATGGCCAAGCTGTACGCCGGGGTTGCGGTGAACCGCGTGATGAACGAGTGCCTCCAGATCCACGGCGGCATGGGGTATTCGACCGAGGTGTGGGTGGAGCGGGCCTGGCGCGACGCGCGCCTGCTGCGCATCGGCGCCGGAACCGACGAGATCATGCGCGAGGTGATCTCGAAGACCATGGCCCCCGGCGGCTCGCCGTTCGCGCCGTGAGCGTGTCGCTGTCGTCCTCCACGGACCGGAGCCGCTTCGCGGAGATCCCCCGGTACGGGCTGTTCACCGAGGAGCACGACGCGCTGCGGGCCAGCGTGCGCTCCTGGGTGGCGAACGAGCTCCGTCCGCATGCCGAGGAATGGGAACGGCAGAGCGAGTTCCCCTACCGCACCGTGTTCCGGGAGGCCGCCGGGCTCGGGCTGTTCGGCGCGAAGTACGAGGAGGACTACGGCGGCACCGGGCCGGATCTCGTAGCCGACGGCGTGATCTCCGAGGAGATCAGCCGGTGCGGCTCGGGTGGTGTGGCCGCGGCGCTCGGTGCCCACAAGGACCTCGGGCCGTACTACGTGTACCGGTTCGGGACGGAGGCCCAGCGGCAGCGGTGGCTGGCTCCCGCCGTCCGCGGGGAGTGGATTGGCGCGCTGGCCGTGACCGAACCCGGCGCCGGGTCCGACGTGGGCGGGATCACCACCCGCGCGGAGCGCGAGGACGAGGGCTGGCGGCTCACCGGCGCGAAGACCTTCATCACGAACGGCTCCATCGCCGATTTCGCCGTGGTGGCGGCGAAGACCGATCCGGCGGCCGGCCACAAGGGCATCACGCTGTTCGTGGTGGACACCTCGCTCGAGGGGTTCACCTCCTCGCGGGTGTCCACGGTGGGATGGCGGACCTCGCACACCGGCGAGCTCCACCTGGACGGTGTGAAGGTCGGCGACGACGCCCGGCTCGGGGAGGTCGGCGAGGGGTTCTACTGCATCATGCGGAACTTCCAGTGGGAGCGGCTGGGGATGGCCCTCGGCGCCGTGGCGGGGGCCGAGGAGACCCTGGCCCTGGCCATGCGGTACGCCGAGGATCGAACGGCCTTCGGGCGTCCCGTGGGGAAGTTCCAGGTGTGGCGGCACCGGTTCGCCGACCTCGGGACCCAGATCGAGGCCGCCCGGTCGCTCGCGTACCACGCGCTCAGGATGATCGTGGCCGGGGAGGACGCCACGCGCGAGGTCTCCATGGCCAAGTGGTACTCGAACGAGCTGGCATGGAAGGTGGCCGACGAGGCCCTCCAGGTCCACGGCGGCTACGGCTACATGATGGAGTTCCCGGTCCAGCGGGCCTGGCGCGACGCCCGCCTCGGCCCCATCGGCGGCGGCACCACCGAGGTCATGAAGGAGGTCATCGGCCGCCTGATGGGGTTGTGATACAGATTTGATATCATCGCTGCGTGAGAGCGGCGACAACTCTACGAACAGCGCGACGGAGGGCCGGGCTCTCCCAGCGCCAGCTGGCCCTCGCGGCCGGCGTTCCCCAGCCGTCGATCTCCCGGATCGAGGCGGGTGTGGTCTCTCCCAGCTTCGACACGCTCGACCGTCTGCTCGCGTCCTGCGGCATGGAGCTGGAGACCGCGGATCGGCTGGGGGATGGGGTGGACCGGTCCCTGATCCGCGAGCTGCTCGCGCTGAGCCCGCTGGAGCGCCTGCGCCGTGCCGAGCAGTCGGCGGCGTCGATGGATCGGCTCCTCGCGGCGAGAGACAGAGCCCGCTGATCCTGATGGATGCGCTCGGTGCGCTCGAGACCCTGACCCGTCACGGTGTGCGATTCCTCGTGATCGGAGGTGTGGCCGGAAGGCTGCAGGGCTCTCCCACAGTGACCGACGACATCGACATCTGCTACGCCCGCGACGAGGAGAACCTCGAACGGCTCGCGGCAGCACTGCGCGAGCTCGGGGCAAGGCTTCGCGGCCCGCACCTGCCGGACGATCTCCCGTTCGTCCTCGACGGGACGACCCTGGCGCTCGGGGACACGTTCACGTTCTCGACGACTGCCGGACCCCTGGACATCCTGGCAACGCCCTCGGGAACCCGGGGTTTCGATGACCTGAACCGCGACGCCGACGAGATGCCCCTCGGGGACTTCGCCGTTCGTGTGGCGTCGATCGACGCCCTGATCCGGATGAAGAAGGCTGCTGGTCGGAAGAAGGACCTGATCGAGGTCGAGGTCCTCGGCGCCCTCCGGCACGAGATCGATGAGGCCGATGATCCGGGCTGATCGGCGCTTGCGCGGGGGGCCGTGCGAGTGTTGACTGACGGGCATGGGTGATCACGGGATCGGGGATCTGGCCGAGGTCCTGGACAACCTGGGGGTGTTCGGGGCGCATCCCGCGGACCTGGCCGAGCTGTGCCCCACGGGGTTCCGGCGGATCGCCATCCAGACCGGACCCGACTACTACATCTCGCTGCAGTCGTTCGCGCCGGACCAGATCGCGTACGCCCACTCGCACCCGGACTCCGAGGAGTGGGTGGTGGTGCTGGGGGGAACAGGCGAGGCCCGGTTCGGGCCGACCCCGGTGCCGCTGCATCCGGGCGTGGTGGTGGGGAGGGGCGCCACCCACCCCCACGGCTTCCGCTCCGGCGCCGAGCCCATGCACCTGCTGTCGATCCAGCTGCCCCGCCCGGCCGAGGGCATGACCACGTGGGACGAGCCCGGGGAGACCACGGACCCGGTGTCCTGTCCCACCGGCCTGGGGCGGTGCCGCCGGTGCGCCCGGTGCGGAGGCCACAGCGCGATCGGCCCCACCGGCGCGTGGCGCTGCGAGAACTGCTCGTTCGCGTTCTGAACCGTTCCGCGGCCGGCGGCGGCTGGGTCTGGGGCGCGCCACCCGGCTCGGTCACCGGCCGGGAGGCATAATGTCCTTGCCGGATTCGGCTTTCAGAAGGAGCGTCATGACCGACCACGTCACCACCGGACGCCGCCGCATCGACCGCATCACCGCCCCAGCGTTCATCCAGGACCTCGCCGGCATCCCCCTGGCGGAGCTCCGGGCCCGCCGGGACGACTGCCTGGCCGAACGGGAGTACCTGTCGCTGCTCCGCCGCCTGGTGCATGGGCGGCTGGACATCGTGCGGGCCGAGGCCGAGCGGCGGCGGACGGGCGAGGACTCCGGGAACCTGGTGGAGCTCGTGACGAAGGCCCTGTCCCACGAGGAGCACGCGGGGTCGACCCGGGGCGAGGCCCTCCGGCTCACCGTCCCCCCCGAGGAGATGACCCTGGCCCGCCGCCACGTTGAGAAGGTCGTGGCGGACGCCACGATCTCCGACCCCCGCTCGCTCTCCGACGACGAGCTGGCCGCCGCGATGACCCGCCTGGAGACCGAGGAGCAGTCGGTGTCGGGCGACCGGCGGGAGGTCCTGCACGTGCACGACGCGTTGCAGGCGGAGCTGAAGCGCCGGTACAAGGCGAACCCCGCCGAGGCCCTGGCCCCCTGAGCGGCGAAGCCCCGGCCGCGGCCCCCCTGGTCCGGGCGGTTCGCTCGGGGCTCGAGGAATCCATCCACCTCGGCCATATCGCCGTGTGCGATGCGGACGGCCGCCTGGTGGCGTGGGCCGGCGACCCCCACCGTCCCATCTACTCGCGGTCGGCCATGAAGCCGATCCAGGCCGCGGTGTCCCTGGCGGCCATCGGGGACGCCCCACTCTCCGAACGGCACATCGCAGTGATGTGCTCGTCGCACAACGGGGAGCCGGTCCACGTGGACGCCGTGGCGTCCGTCCTCGGAGTGGGCGGACTGGGGTTCGGGGCCTTGCAGTGTCCCCCGGATCTCCCCATCGACCAGCGGGCCGCCCTGGCGGCGGGGGAGCGCCGGCGCGAGTTCCACAACTGCAGCGGCAAGCACGCCGGGAAGCTCCTGGCGTGTGCGCGCTCGGAATGGGATCTGGAGACCTACCTGGACCCCGGCCACCCGCTGCAGCGGCGGATCCTGTCCGCCGTCGAACTGGCCACGGGGCTCTCCGGAGTGGCCACCGGCGTGGACGGCTGCGGATCGCCGGTCCACGCCGTCACCGTCGCCGCCATGGCCACGGCGTACGCGCGGCTGGCCCGCCCGGACCGTCTCGGGGACATGGCCGATGAGGCCGCCCGGTGCGTCCGGGCCATGGTGGCCGAGCCGTACCTGGTGGCCGGCCGGGACCGGGTGGAGACCGCCGTCATGGAGGTGGACGCCGGGATCGCGGTGAAGGGGGGAGCGGAGGGGCTGGTGTGCGCGGCCGCGCTCCGTCCCGGCCTCGGCATCGCGGTGAAGGTGGCCGATGGGGCATGGCGGGCCGACGCCCCGGCCCTGGTCGAGACGATCCGGCAGCTCGCCCTCCTGGATCCCGAGCAGCTGGAGGTGCTGGAGCGCCACGCCCGGCCTCCGGTGCTGGGGGGCGGCCACCGGGTGGGGCGCCTGGAGCCGGTGGTCCGCCTGGCCCTCTCCTGACCGTTCCCCGGCGGATCGGCGGCGACGTCCGCCCATTGATGCTCTCGGCATCAAGGCGTTTGCAACTGTTATAAAAGCCGTGGTAGCGTGGCCTCGATGAAGATGAAGGTGCGAGAGCTCGGGGCGTTCATCCGGAACCAGCGCCGGAGCGCGCAGATGTCCCTGCGCAAGCTGTCGGCCCTGGCCGGCGTGTCGCTGCCGTACCTGTCGCAGATCGAGCGCGGCCTCCGCCGCCCGAGCGCCGAGATCATGCAGGCCATCGCCAAGGCCCTGCGGATCTCCGCCCAGACCCTGTATGTGCAGGCCGGCATCCTCGACGAGCACCCCAAGGCCGACGTCCACACGGCGGTGATGGGCGACACCGGCCTGACCGAACGGCAGAAGCAGGCCCTCCTCGCCGTGTACGCGAGCTTCCGCGAGGAGACCGCCCGCCGCCGGGCCCAGCGCAAGGGCCTGTCCGAGGAGGCCTCGGCGGCCACGGCCCTGCTGGACCCGGATATGCCGCCCGTGACCGACATCCCCGGCGGGCCCACCCCGGTGCTCCCCGACGTCGCCGCCGTGTCGGCGGGCGCGAACGGCAGGAGGGCCCCCCGAACCAGGACCACGACCGTCCGCACCGGATCGGGTGGCGGGACAACCACCCGTCCCCGGTCCACGGTGCGGAGACGAGCGAGCGGGAGGTCGGAGACGCAGGCTGAACCCAAGCCCTCACCCGGCTCCCCTTCGGCCTCCCGCTCCCCATCATCTCGAGTCACGCCGAAGGGAGGTGCAACACGATGACGATCCAGACCACCGCTACCAAGGCCTTCGACGCCGCGATCGGCGCCGGCGACTTCGCCGTGGAGAAGGTCAAGGGCTTCGCCGGCGACGTCAAGGAGTTCGACCCGAAGACGCTCTGGACCAAGCGCCAGAAGAAGCTGACGAAGACCTACGGCGAGTTCGCCGCCCGCGGCACGAAGCTCCGCAAGAGCCTCGCGAACGGGCAGCCGCTGCAGCGGGCCAAGACGCAAACCGCGCAGGCCGGCCGGCAGGTCAAGGCGGCCGCGTCCAGCGTCCGCAAGGCGGTCTCGGCGGACGTCGAGGCAACGAAGTCAGCCGCCAAGAAGGTCGGCTGAGCAGGGGGTTCGGGGGTCTCGAGCGCGAGGCCGGAAGACGGCGACGTCGACCGGACGAAAGCCGAGCGCGCCCCGATCCGGAAAGACCAATCGAATAGCGGCCATCTCGAACGGATCCGCCTCGGAGGTCCCGCCCCGACGGCGGATCCTTCGTTTCCCCGGGCCGTCTCCGTGCGCCCGCGTGTTCCTGTCGGGGAGAAGCCGGCCACGGGAACAGGGCCGGTTTCCCGAGCGTTGAACGGTCGGTGGGTTGAGAGTTCCCGGCCGCCGGTCGGAGAGTTCGCTCCGGGCTCACGTACCATCGAAGGAAGCCATGACGCAACCTCGTCGACACCGTCCGGAGGCCCCCCCGCGGGTCGCCGTGCTCAGCCTCCACACGTCCCCCCAGGACCAGCCGGGGAGGGGTGATTCGGGCGGCATGAACGTGTACATCCGCGAGGTCGCCGAGCGGCTGGCCGCCCAGGGCGTGGAGGTCGACGCGTACACGCGGTGCGCCGGCCGGGGGGTCCCCACCGTGGAGGAGCTCGGTCCCGGCAACCGCCTGATCCAGGTCCAGGCCGGTCCCTGCGCCAGGGTGGAGAAGGAACACCTGGTGCAGCTCCTCCCGGCGTTCCTGGGCGGTGTGCTGGACTGCCAGCGCGGCGCCGTCGCCCCGTACGACCTCGTGCATTCGCACTACTGGCTGTCCGGGTGGGTCGCGGACGGCGTCAAGGAGATCTGGGGCGTCCCGCACGTCGCGTCGTTCCACACCCTGGGGAAGGTGAAGAACCGCTCGCTGGCCCCCGACGAGGGGCCCGAGCCTCCGGTCCGCCTGGAGGGCGAGCAGCGGGTGGTCGCGAGGGCCGACCGAATCCTGGCTCCCACCCCGGCCGAGGCCGCGCACCTGGTCGGGCTGTACGGCGCCGACCCGGACAGGATCCGCGTGGTGCCGGCCGGCGTGGATCACTCGGTGTTCTTCCCCCGCGTGCGGGAGGAGGCCCGGCGCCGGCTCCACCTCACCGGCGTCCGGCTGGCGCTGTTCGTGGGGCGGCTGCAGCCGCACAAGGGGCCGGACATCGCGATCCGGGCCCTGGGCGAGGCCGTGGCCCGGGATCCGGTCCGGACCCGAGACCTCGTGCTCGCGGTGGTGGGCGGGCCCAGCGGAGGGCCCACGGCCGGCGACGAGGTGGCCCGGCTCATGGACCTGGCCGGCGCGCTGGGGGTGGGGGCCCGGGTGGTGTTCTTCCCGCCGCAGCCCCAGCATCGCCTGGCCGACTTCTACGCGGCGGCCGATGCCGTCCTGGTGCCGTCGCGCTCGGAGTCGTTCGGGCTGGTGGCCCTGGAGGCCCAGGCCTGCGGGACGCCGGTCATCGCCGCCGACACGGGCGGCCTCCGGTACGTGGTCCAGGACGGCGTGACGGGGTTCCTGGTCCCGGGGCACGAACCCCAGGACTACGCGGACCGCCTCCTGCGCCTGCTGGCCGACCGGGTGGGGGCTCGTCGGATGAGCGACGCCGCGGTGGTCCACGCGCTGCGGTACTCGTGGGACGCGACGGCCACCGACGTGCTCGAGGTGTATCGCGAGCTCGTGGGACCCCGGCCCCGGCACGCGGTCGTGGGCCGGAACCCGGCTCTCTCGCCCGGGGCGGTCCTCGACGGGAACCTCAGCCGCACGGCCGGCGCGTCCGTCATGGACTAGTCCGTGGCGGACTAGCGGGAGGGACGGATGAGTCCGCGACGGAACGAGCGGACGGCCCGGAGGATCGGCCCCTTCTTGTCACTCTTTCTCCCAGCCCATCTACCTGCAGTTATGCCTTCTGACCTGTGGTTTTGCATCCTTGACCGAACGCCGCGGCGCCGATATCTTTCGCCCCGTTCCGAGGAGCCAAGCGGCTCCGAGGGGAGGTCCCCAAGGGGACCCCTGGGAAAGCCGTAAGGCTAACTGGGCGCACCTGCTCTACCGCTAGGGGAGGCCACCTTGGCGGATGGGTGGGGAGGTTCGGGAGGCCCCAAAGCCCAACGAAAGGGAACCCAGCAGGGCTCCTTCCATCGGGTGCGGTGAAGTTCCTCGGAACAACTGGGCCCGAGAGGCCGAAGGTGGCCGCCGGTTTCGGCCGGTGGCGAGCCGGAAGTCTCTCGGGTCCTTTGACGTGCTATTCGATGGTGACCGCTCGCAGGACGTCCAGCTTGGCGGCCCGGCGGGCCGGCCACACCGCGGCCAGGACCCCGGCCAACGCCGCCAGGATCACGTAGGTCACGAGCTGCCCGGCCGGCACCGAGAACGCCGTGATGCCCTCGTCGGCCAGGGCCTTCACCAGGGCCCAGGCGAAGAACAGCCCGACGGCCAGCCCCATCACGGCGCCGAACACCGAGATGATCACGGCCTCCCACCGGACCATGCCCCGGACCTGCCGCCGGGTCATGCCCACCGCCCGGAGGAGCCCGATCTCCCGGGTCCGCTCGAAGATCGACAGCGCCAGCGTGTTCACGATGCCGACCAGGGCGATGATGATCGCGAGGAGGAGCAGCGCCGTCACCAGACCCAGCAGGGTGTTGATCTGCTCCTCCTGGCTCTTGCGGAACTCGGCCTGGTCCTCCACCTTCACGTTGCCGAACGGCAGCAGGGCGGCGTCGATCCCGGCCCGGAGCGACGCCGGATCCGCGCCGGGCGCCGCCTTCAGCAGCACGTTCTGGTCGAGGTGCTGTGTGAAGTGCGCGTCGAACGCGGCGATGGGGATCAGGTAGTCGCCGGTGAACGAGTTGGCCTCGAACACCGCGGCCAACCTGGTGTGGACGGGCGAACCGGACGGGAACCGGATCGTGATCGGGTCGCCGGCCTTCCAGCCGTGCGCCGTGGCCTCCTTGTCCCGTACCGCCAGCCCATCGTCGCCCATGTCCGCCAGCGACCCCTGAGCGACCTGGAGGTCCATGACCTCGCCGAGGGTGGCCGGATCGACCCCCGCGACGAACTTCGTGCCGCCGCCGTTGATCTTGATCCGGGTGTCCTGGCCCCCCCGGATCTCCGACACGACCCCGACCCCCTCAACCTTCCGGACCGCGTCGGCCGCGGCCGGGGTGAACCCGGAGAACTGGCCGGTGGAGAGGATGTAGTCGGCCCGGAGCGTCGATGAGAGCAATTCGCCCACCGACGCCTTCAGCGACTGCGCGAACACGCTGGTGAACGCCACCAAGGCCAGGCCGATCATCAGGGCCGACGCCGTGGACGCGGTGCGCCGGGGGTTCCGGCTGGCGTTCTCCCGTCCCAGCCTCCCCGGTACCTTGAAGAACCGGGCGAACGGCGCGCCGATCCCCCGCGACAGGGGGCGGGCCACCAGCGGCGCCAGCATCGCGACCCCGACGAAGATCAGCGCCACACCCAGGCCGACGAACCGGATCGGAGCGCCCACCGAGCCGAACAGCCCGTACATCAGGGCGACCAGCCCGATCCCCGCGACCACCGTCCCCACCAGGCTCCGCCGCCGCAGGGACGCGGCGGGCGGCGGCACGTCGCGCATGGCGGCGATGGGCGGGATGGTCGCGGCCCGCCGGGCCGGCGACACCGCGGCCACCAGCGTCACCACGGTCCCGATGGCGAGCGAGACCCAGATGGTGCGGGGCAGGAACTGCAGCGACGACGACGGGAGCGCGATCCCGAACCCCTTGAGCAGGGCGGTCAGCCCCAGCGCGATGAGGACCCCCAGCCCGAGCCCGGCCGCTGAGGCCAGGAGCCCCACGATGGCGGCCTCGGCCAGCACCGAGACCGTGATCTGCCGGCCGCTGGCCCCCAGGGCCCGGAGCAGCCCGAGCTCGCGGGTCCGCTGGGCCACGATGATCGAGAACGTGTTGAAGATGATGAACGTGCCCACGAACAGCGCGATGCCGGCGAACACCAGCAGCGCGGTCCGGAAGAACGACAGCCCCTCCTTGATCTGGTCGGCGGCCTCCTCGGCGGCCTGGGTGCCGGTGATGGCCTGGATGCCCTTCGGCAGCACGGCCGCGATGCGGTTCCGCAGGGCGATGGCCGAGACCCCCTCCTCGGCGGCGACGTCGATCGTGTCGAACTGGCCCTCCGCGTCGAGCACCCGTTGCGCGGTGGCGGTGTCGAACGCGACGAGCGTGGCCCCCGCCAGGTTGTCGGCGTCGCCGAACCCCAGCAGTCCCACGATGGTGAACCGCTCGGGGGGCCCCTGGAACAGGATCTCCACCTCGTCCCCGACGTGGAGGTCGTTGCCGCGAGCGGTGGCGGCGTCGACGCCCACCTCGCCGGATGCCTGAGGCGCGTGGCCCTCCCGGAGCGACAGCGGGTTCTCCGGCGCGTCCACCCAGTTGAGCCCGAACGTGGGAGCGCCGCCGGTGGTGATGGGCTTGCCCTTCTTGTCCACGACCTGCGCGTAGCCCTGGACGATCCCCACCGCCCGGGCCACGCCTTCGACCCCCTGGATCTTCTCCACGAGCGTGTCCGGGACCCGCTGGCGGGCGTCGCCGAACGCGTTCGACGCCCGGACCGTCACCGCGACACCCTGGTTGACCTGCGAGAACAGCTGGTCGAACGTGTGGCCCAGCGTGTCGGTCAGCACGTAGGTTCCGGAAACGAACGCCACACCGAGGACCACCGCGAGCGCCGTGAGGACCAGGCGAAGCTTGTGGGCGATGAGCCCCTTGATGGTGGCGCGCCACATGGCTAGTGCTCCGTTCCGGGGTGCACTCTTACCCCCCCAGTTCCTTCATCCGGTCCAGGACGCGGTCGGCGGTGGGGTCGTCCATCTCCGAGGCGATCCGTCCGTCCGCCAGGAACACCACGTGATCGGAGTGCCCGGCCGCCCCGGGGTCGTGGGTGACCATCAGGATGGTCTGGCCGAACTCCCGAACCGCTCCCTGGAGGAAGCTCAACAGCTCGCCGCTGGCCCGGGAGTCGAGGTTCCCGGTGGGCTCGTCGGCGAACACGATCTCCGGGCGGCTCGCCAGGGCCCGGGCCGCCGCCACGCGCTGCTGCTGCCCCCCGGACAGCTCGGCCGGGTGGTGCGTGAGGCGGTCCTGCAGCCCGACCGTGGTCACGATCCGGTCGATCCAGGATCGCTCGCGCTTCTCGCCGGCGATGTCCAGGGGGAGCGTGATGTTTTCCTCGGCAGTGAGCGTGGGCACCAGGTTGTACGCCTGGAAGATGAAACCGACCTTCTTCCGGCGGAGCAGCGTGAGCCGCTTTTCGGACAGCGTGGAGAGCTCGGTGTCGCCGAGGAAGGCCTGCCCGGAGGTCAGGCGGTCCAGCCCGGCCAGGCAGTGCAGCAGCGTGGACTTCCCGGAGCCGGACGGCCCCATGATCGCGGTGAACCGCCCCTGCGGGAACTCCGCGGTGATCCCGTTCAGCGCGCGGACGGCGGCGGCACCCTCGCCGTAGACCTTCACCGCCTCCACCGCCCGCGCCGCAGCCGTGCCGTTGTGTGTGGTCGCCTCGCTCGCGCTCACGATCGAAACCTCCCCTTCCCGGGCGTCCGACAGACTACGGAAGCTCCAGGCCCGACACGAGGTTCGTTCGCGAAAATTACACATCGCGGTCTCGGCGGCCGGCCCGGGCGGAGCCCCTCGGCCCATACCTATACTCGCGGCGGTGGACGGCGGACGGCGGTCGCGGTGAACGGCCCGGCCCTGCGGGGACCCGTGCTGTGGCTCACGGGCCAGCGGTGGTTCCGCCGCCTGATCACGGAGCACTCCGTGGGCCGGCTGGTGGCGTTGCGGTTCGTGGCCGGGGAGACCCTGGAGGGGGCCATGGACGCCGCGGAGGGCCTCGACCGCCGAGGCATCGCCACCATGCTCGACCACCTCGGCGAGAACGTGAAGTCTCCGGAGCAGGCCTCCGCCGCCGCCGACGCGTACGTCCTGGCCCTGAAGCGGATCCACGAGGCCGACCATCTCGACGCGAACATCTCGGTGAAGCTCACCCAGCTGGGGCTCGACGTGTCCTACGACATGTGCCTGGAGAACGCCGACCGGGTGCTCTCCGCAGCGGCCGAGCGGGGCACGCTCGTGATGATCGACATGGAGAGCCACGAGTACGTGGACCCGACGCTCCGTGCCCACCGCGACCTCAAGGCCCGCCATCCGAGGGTCGGCCTGGCCCTGCAGTCGGCTCTGTACCGCACCGCGGCCGACGTCCACGCGCTGCCGGAGCGATCGACGGTCCGCCTGGTGAAAGGGGCGTACCTCGAGCCGCCGGACGTGGCCTTCCCCGACCGCCACGACGTCGACCGGAACTTCGCCCGGCTGTTCGCCACGCTGATGTCCCTGGGCCACACCGTCCACCTGGCCACCCACGACCCGGTCCTCAACGACGGCGCCCGCCGGTACGTCGAACGGAACGGCGTCGACTGGGGGCGAATGGAGTTCCAGTTCCTGTACGGCATCCGGCGCGACATCCAGGGGGATCTGGCCCGGCAGGGGTATCCCGTGCGCGTGTACGTCCCGTACGGCGACGAGTGGTATCCCTACCTGACCAGGCGGATGGCCGAGCGGCCTGCGAACATGTGGTTCTTCGCGTCGAACCTCCTGCGGTTCGGCGGCGGGTCGTGAGCGGAGCCACGGAGGTGCCAGAGCGTGAGTGACGGACGCAAGGTCGCGTTCCTGGGCGGCGGGAAGATGGGGGAGGCGTTGGTCTCGGGGTTGATCCGGAGCGGTGCGCGGGTACCCGACGAGCTGATGGTGACGTGCCGGCGGGAGGAGCGGGCCCGCGAGGTCGCCGAGCGACACGGCGTGGCCACCACGATCTCGAACCCCGACGCGGTGGCCTGGGCCGACACGCTGGTCCTCACCGTGAAGCCCCAGGACATGGAGACCCTGATCGGGCAGATCGGCGACCACGTCCGGGCGGACCAGCTGGTGATCTCGTTCGCTGCCGGCATCAGGACCTCGTTCATCGAGAGCCGGTTGCGGGAGGACGCCCCGGTGGTCCGGGTCATGTCGAACGTGCCGGTGCTGGTGGACGAGGCCATGTCGGTGGCGTCGCCGGGCTCGCGAGCCGCCGACAAGCACCTGGTGGTGGCCGAGGAGCTGCTGGGCGCGGTGGGCCGGGTCATCCGGCTCCCCGAGGTCCACCAGGACGCGGTGACCGCCACCAGCGGGAGCGGGCCCGCTTACTTCTTCCTGCTGGCCGAGGCCATGATCGAGGCCTGCATCCTGCTGGGGCTGTCCCGGGACGTGGCCAGCGACCTCATCATCCAGACCATGCTGGGCTCCGCCAAGATGCTCCGGGACACCGGGAAGCACCCCGTGGAGCTCCGGGAGATGGTGACCTCGCCGGGCGGGACGACCATCGCGGCGATCCGGGTCCTCGAGGAGGCCGGCGTCCGTGCCGCGTTCCTCAACGCGATCGACGCCGCCCGCCACCGCAGCGCCCAGCTCGCCCGGGGCGAGGAGCCGGACGAGCGGTAGCCCCCGGTGGGCTCGTTCCGGTCCCCGTTCGTTCCGTAGACCGGTGATCGCATCGTGCTGGGGGGGCGTCGACTCCGACGTGGCCGTCGCGCGGTTCCTTCCGTAGGCTTTCCCGGCGGAGCGTGGCGGACCCGGGAGGGTTCGGCCCGCGCCCGGAGCTCGAACGCCGAAAGGAGCACGCATTGGGAAGGGGAGACCGGAAGAAGGTCCGCTGGGCGCACGACCGCGAGCGGGCCCACAAGGCACGCGATGCGCGCCAGGCCGAAGCCCGCAAGGCGGAGCGGGTGGCGGCCCGTCGAGCCGAGCGGGCCGCGTCGAGGTCGGGCGCGACGGCCCGGGCCCGCGCCGCGGCCGCCGCCGCCGAGACCGCGGAGGCCACCGCCGTCGCGGTGCAGGAGGCCGAGGCCCCGACCGCGTCCCCCGCCGCCGAGGCGCCGCCCGTCGTGACCGAGGAGCCTGCCGCCGTGCCGGAAGCTCCAGCCGAACCGGAAGCAGCCCCGGAACCAGAGCCGGAAGCCGCCGGACCGGAAGCTGGCGCCGAACCCGAGCCTGCGGCGGAGCCAGAGCCTGCCGCCGAGCCGGAGCCTGCCGCCGAGCCGGAGCCTGCCGGGGCGCCGGAGACGCCGGCCGAGGCCGAGGCCGGCGGTCCGGTTGCCGAGGGCCCCGCGCCGGACGAGACCGCCACGACGGGCGAGACGGCCGCCGAAGCGGAGGAGCCCACGGAGTCATAGGCTCCTCGCAGCGCAGACGGCGATCGCGACCGGAAGGGGTGACCGGGATGTTCCCGCTGTCCAAGGGCAAGGTGGCGAAGCAGGCCCACGTCGGGCTGCCCGACGGGACCTACGAGGAGGAGCACGGGCGGGAGGCCTTCGACGGCCGGGCTTCGCACCTGTACCGGACGCATTTCCCCACGGCCTGGGTCCGTATCGATGGACCCCTGCAGCCCCGGGCCTATGACCTCAACGGGCTGAAGCCACCGGACATGGCCGATGCGGCCGGGGACTGGCAGCGGATCCTCCACAACGACGACCTGGCCGTCTACGTGTCGCGCCGGCGGGAGGCCGCGCCCTGGTTCCTCCGGGACGCCGACGGCGACCTGTGCTACTTCGTCCACCAGGGGGCCGGCGTCCTGGAGACCGACTACGGTCCGCTGCGATACCGCGACGGGGACTTCCTGGTCCTGCCGAAGGGGACAGCGCACAGGGTGGTCCCGGACGACGGCAACGGCGCCGCGGAGACGTTCCTGTACGCGGTGGAGTCCCGGGGCGAGTACCGCCTCCCCGACAAGGGCCTCCTGGGCCGCCACGCGCTGTTCGACCCCGGCGTGATCGAGACCCCCGAGCCCGACCCCCACGACCAGGAGGGCGAGTTCGAGGTCCGGGTGAAGCGGGGCGGCGAGTACACGTCGCTCACGTACCCGTTCCACCCGCTCGACGTCGTGGGCTGGCAGGGGGACCTGTGCCCGTTGCGCATCAACCGGGAGGACTTCCGCCCGGTGGTGTCGCCCCGGTACCACCTCCCGCCCTCGGTCCACGCGGTGTTCAAGTCCGACGGGTTCGAGATCGGGCTGTTCGCCCCCCGTCCCACGGAGACCGGCGACCCCACGGCCCTCCGGGTCCCGTTCTTCCACTCGAACATCGACAAGGACGAGGTGCTCTTCTACCACCGCGGGCAGTTCTTCTCGCGGGCCGGGATCGGCGAGGCCTACATCACCTACCATCCCCAGGGCCTTCACCATGGTCCCCAGGCTCCCGCGATGGAGGCCAGCAAGACCAAGGAGTTCGCCGACGAGTACGCCGTGATGGTGGAGTGCGACCTCCCGCTCGAGCGCGACGACGCCCTGGCCTCCGTGGAGGTGGAGGGCTACGCCACCTCCTGGGCCCGAGGCCTCGGGTACATCGAGTAGGTCCGGAGGGGGACAGGTCCTCGCGACCGGCGCCACCGTGCAGTGTGGGCAGGCGATGTGGCAGATCCGGTCCACGAACGGGCCGCTGAAGAACCGGGGCGCGGTGTGGCCGGCGAAGCGGGCAAATGGCACGGGAGGTCTACCCGGGCCCCTCCCGGCCGAAACCGGCTCTCAGACCCGTCGGCGGTAGTGGGCGATCGCGAGTGTGGAGAACACCGCCGTGATGCCCACCATCCACAGGAGCGACCGGATCACCCTCGCCACCATGTCGATGCCGTCGAGGGCCCGGACCTTCCCGAATGCCTTGACGAGGCCCTTGGCCTCGATCGCGGCGGTCGTCATCAACGCACCCCTCCCTGTCATGGCGTTCGTCCCGATCGCGCAGTAGAGCAGGCGGCCCCGGAGGCCCGAATCTTCCGAGGGGTCAGAGCTCGGCGAAGAAGGCCGCGATGTCACGGGCCAGGAGGCCCGGCTCCTCCACGGCGGGGAAGTGCCCGCCCCTCGGCATGGGCGTCCACCGGCGGACGTCGTAGAGGCGTTCGGCCCACTCGCGCGGAGGGGCCCCCTCGGGCACGAAATGGCCGGTGAACAGGGCCACCGCGGTGGGCACGGGCACGAAGTCGTAGGGGCCGATCGGGGGCCGGAGCCACCGGTTGTCGTAGTAGTCGCGGATGGATGGGGCGATGGTCTGCGTGACCCAGTACAGCGTCACGGTGGTCAGCAGGAAGTCACGGGAGAAGCGCGTCTCGGGATCCCCCCGGGTATCCGCCCAGGACCGCCATTTCTCGAGGATCCATGCGGCCAGCCCCGCCGGCGAGTCGTTCAGCGCGTAGGCGAGGGTCTGCGGCTTGGTGGACTGGATCGAGCTGTAGCCGCGCTCCACGTCGTCCCATCGCCGCTGCTGTTCCAGGTACTCGCGCTCCGCGTCGGAGAGCGCCCGCGACCCGGGGCCCGTGTACGGCGGGATCTCCAGGTCGCTCAGGTGGAGGCCGATCACGGGCTCCGGGTCGTCCATGGCCATGAACGTGGCGACGTCTCCCCCGAAGTCCCCGCCGTGCGCGCCATAGCGCTCGTATCCGAGTCCGTGCATGAGCCCGTGCCACAGGCCCGCGGTGGAGCGGGTGGTGACCCCCGTCCGGGCCGGCCGTTCGGAGAAGCCGTAGCCGGGGAGGGACGGGATGACCACGTCGAACGCCGGACCGTCGATGCCGTGGGCCTCCGGATCGGTGAGCAGCGGCACGACCGGGAGGAGCTCGGCGAACGTGCTGGGCCATCCATTGGTGAGGATCAGGGGGATCCCCCGGCCGCGCCTGGCCCGCTGGTGGACGAAGTGGATGCGGACGCCGCCCACCTCTGCCCGGAAGTGGTCGAACGCGTTCATCTCGCGCTCCCGGGCCCGCCAGTCGAACCCGTCGGCCCAGTACGCCAGGACCCGTTTCAGGTACTCGAGGTCGGTGCCCTGCTCCCACGCGACGCCCGGAACCTGGTCTGGCCAGCGCGTGGCGCGGATGCGCTCCCGGAGGTCATCGAGGATCTCCTCCTCGACCATGATCGTGAAAGGCTCGATGGGCAGCGATCGCCTCATGGGTGCTCATCCGTCCTCCGGTCCCGGACACGCGGACCGGTACCGTGGAATCAACCACAAGCGAGCGGGAGGCGGGCATGCGCCGGATCGTGGGCCTCAGCCACGAGACGGTGTCCTCCCGAGGAGGACTCGGGGCGGTCGCCGGATCCGCTCACCCCTCGGGGCAGTGGTACGCGACGAGCTCCAGCCCGGAGACCGAGTAGCGACGCTCCTCGAGCGGGGCGGCGCCCTCGGACAGGCCGTCCCGGGCGGCCGCGGTGATCAGGATCTCGCCGCACTCCGCAAGGTCCTCGCCGAGCTTCGAGGCCACGTTCATCTCCTCGCCCCACGCATCGTAGTCGTCCACCAGCAGGAGATCGCCGTACCCGATACCGATCGAGACGCCGACCTCCTCGTCGGCCGGGAGGGCCTCGTTCGCCGCGGCGAGGTCGCGCTGGATCGCGGTGGCCGCGGCCACGGCCCGGTCGGGCCCGTCGAACACCGCGAACATGTTGTCGGCCTCCCGGCGGAGGATCCGCCCGCCCTCCCGCTCGATGCTCGGGCGCATCAGCCGCTCCAGCCGCTCGAGGAGGGCCAGGAAGTGCACGATGCCCTTCCCCTGGACGGTCCGGGAGAACCCGCAGGTGTCGATGACCAGCACCGCCGCCGTCCGCCGGAACCGCCGGTCCACGTCGCCCAGCACCCGCTCCCGGCGTTCGGGGTGCTCGTTGTAGTCGAGCAGGAGGGCCTGGAGCTCCTCCCTCGGGGGCATGCGCTCGGCGGCGGGGCGGTCGGCATCCGGGGCCATCGCCCGATTCTCCCTGACCGCCCGGGGGTTTCGCACCCGCGTTCGCCCGGAAGCGGGGCTCAGCCGAACCGGCGGGCCGGGCGTGCGGCGGCCACGGACGCGGTGAGGACACCGAAGCCCTCGGCCTCGACCTCCACGGTGGCGCCCCGGTCCAGGCACGGCACCGGCTGCTCGTCGCACCGGAGCGATACCGCTCCAGCCAGCACCACGTCGCCCGGCCACAGGTGCTGCGCCTTCGACACGTGGGCCAGCATCTCCGCGAACGACCACCCCACGCTCACCACCCCGCCCTCCGCCCGGGGCGCGCCGTCCACGCGGAGCTCGAGGGTCAGTCCCAGGAGCTCGGGTGCCTCGTCGACGGTGACCACCACCGGGCCCAGCGAGGTGGCGAAGTCACGGGACCGGGCCGGGCCCCCGCCGGCGGCGCGTTCCCGGCGCTCCTCGTCCCGGGCCACCCACCCGATGGCCAGCGTGTAGCCGAAGACGGCCCTGGCGGCCTCGGAGACGGACAGCTCCCGGCCCCACCGGCCGACCACGCAGGCCAGCTTGGCCTCCACGTCCAGCTCGCGGATGAACGGTGGAGGTTCGATCGCCGCGCCGGTTCCCACCACCGAGCGGTGGTTCCCGGTCCGGTACACGCGGCCCTCGCCGAAGTCGCGGAGCGACGCCGGGAGGATGGGGGCCTCCAGGCGGGCCGCCGGGACCGCGAACTCCGCGGCGTCGTCGCGCTGCACGGCCTCCCGGGCGGCATCGAGGACCGTCCCCCGGGCCCCCACCAGGGTCTCCATCGTCGCGGGGAACACGGGGTGCCCGACGGCGTCCGCCAGGTCGATGACCCGCTCTCCGGCCATCGCCCCGAGCCTCCGGCTGCCCTTCCGGTCGAACGTCGCGAGCTTCAAGGGACGCCGAGCCTACACCCGGCGAACGCCGATTCCTCGGAAGCTCCGGGCGATCCTGCGGCCCCTGCCGGCCGGGGCGGGACGTCAGGACGACTTGCCCAGCAGTGCCGGCAGGACCGAGCCGGGAAGCGCCGCCAGCAGCACCTCGTCGTCGCGGTCGTGGGGGTCGATCTTCGACGGATCCTTGGCCGTGTCGGCCTTGGTGAGCACCTGGAACTTCCCCGACAGCTGTCCGAGGTCGTAGCCGCTTCTCACCATCTCGGCGCCGTCGACGAACGACCACCCCGGACGGGTCCGGGCCACCACCGGTGTGGCGTCCTTCGCCGGGAACCGGTCGGCCATGAGGGCCTCGATCACCTTCACCTTGATGGGGTAGCCACCGCTCACCGACGTGGCGGCGGAGTGGCCGTGGTCGGCGGTGACCAGCAGGACCCACTGTCCCTTGCCCACCTGGCGGTCCAGGAAGTCGATGAACGGGGGGAGCAGATCGTCCTGCGCCTTCACGCAGTCGCCCATCTCCTCGCTGGACGCGCTGAACAGGTGCCCCACCTCGTCGATGAGCTTGAAGTTGATGAAGAGCAGGTCGGTGCGGTCGTGGTGTCCGAAGCCCTCCTGCTTCATGACCTCCTCGATGGCCCGCTCCTGGTACGGCAGCCGGGCCGGCGTGTCGAATCCGCTCTTCAGCCCGGCGATGGCATGGCCCCGCCACATGCCGTCCCTGGTCCCGTCGGCGGCGTCGGCCACGTCGAAGTACGTCTCGATCTCCGGGAGGTCGTTCACGTACTCGGGGAACTGGTAGTACTCGGCCTGGACCTCGGACAGGCCCCAGGAGATGCCCTCCGCCCCCTCGCCGCCGCCCCGCTCCCGGAGCACCGCGATCTGGCGGTTCTTGGCGTCGAACTGGGTGCCCTTGCCCATCATCCCGAGGTGCCAGTTCAACGTGGCGAAGGTCCCCACCTCCACCCTGTCGCCCAGCGAGGTCTTGTACAGGTCGGCGAACCCCGGGAGCAGCATCGACTTCGGGCCGGGGGTCCACGGGTCGCCGATGCGGCCGTCGACGTACCGGTTCACGTTGTCGAGGATCCCGTGGCGGCGGGGGAACGCGCCGGTCCCCATGGTGGCGTGGACGGGCGCCGTGCTGGACGGCGAGGACCCCACGGTGGCCCGGGTGTACGCGACCCCTCGCTGCATGAGCCGCCTGAGGTTCGGCCAGTTCTTGGGGAACAGGCCCAGCACGTAGGTGCCGCCGGCGTCCCACACCAGCGTCACGATGAGCTTCGGCTTGGGGGCCTTGGGGTCCAGGACCTCGTCCATGGGATGGCCGTCCGGCGCCTGGAAGTCCGAGAACCCCAGCATGCTGGCCAGGGTCGGGGCCTGGTCGGCCGATGTCACCGGCCGGCCGACCGGACCCCGGGCCGGCACGATCCCCGGCCCGTACCACACCATCGGGATGTGCGTGGTGTACGGCCACGGCGTGGAGTGGCTGATCCCGCCGTCGAAGTAGTTGTAGCCGAGGGGGATGGTCACGATATCCCCCGACATCCCCGGGAAGTAGCCGTTGTAGACCCGCTCCAGGACGTCCTGGGGGATGAGCTTGGCGATCCGCCGGAGCTCCGGCGAGAGCCCGGTGAGCCCCGGGGCCGGCGACAGCGCGGTGGCCGTGGTCGTGGAGACGCGTGGCTCCGGACCCGCAGACCCTCGGGTGCACGCCGCCAGGTACGCGGCGAGCGGCGCCACCGCCGCCCCCTTCAGGAAGGTGCGGCGGGAGATGGTGGGCTCAGGATGCGGGTGGTCGTGATGGTGCATGTGAGAGGCCTCTCGGGGGCGGCTCCATGACGATGCGGGCTCTCCGGTCAGGCATTCTAGCCGCCACCCCACGAATGGGGAACCACCGGCCGGCGTTCTTCCGCTCCGGACGTCCGGCCCGGGCCGGTTGGGCCGGGTGGCCGGAGGGGAGTGATCCGGGCTCGGCTACCATGGAGCCAACCGGGTTCCGAGGGAGGCGATGCCCCATGGCACAGGCGGGTTTCCGCATCACGTACGCGACGATGTCGGCCGACAACGAGGAGCTCCACCGGCGGTACGAGGAGGCCGTGGAGCGGGCCCGCGGGTGGCTCGGGCAGGAGCACCCGTTCTACGTGGACGGCGAGGAGCGGTGGGGGAGCGGCTTCCACGAGGAGCGCTCGCCGATCGACTCCGAGATCCTCGTGGGGAGGTTCGCCCAGGGCACGAAGCAGGACGCCAAGGACGCGATCGCGGCGGCCAAGGCCTTTTTCCCCACGTGGTCGGGGACGCCGTGGCAGGAGCGGGTGGGCATCATGCGCCGGGCCGCCGACATCATCTCGGAGCGTGTGTTCGATTACGCCGCGCTGATGGCCATCGAGGTCGGGAAGAACCGCCTGGAGGCCATGGGCGACGTCCAGGAGACCGCCGACCTCATCTCGTACTACTGCCACGCGATGGAGCGGAGCGACGGGTTCTCCAAGCCCATGGGCCGGCTGTCCGACGCCGAGCACAACCAGGACGTCCTGCGCCCCTACGGGGTATGGGCCGTGATCAGCCCGTTCAACTTCCCCATGGCTCTGGCCGGGGGGCCGGCCGGTGCCGCGCTCGTGACCGGGAACTGCGTCGTCCTGAAGCCGGCCAGCGCCGCGGCCTTCTCGGCGCACAAGCTGTACGAGGCCCTTCGGGACGCCGGCGTGCCGTCCGGCGCGTTCCACCTGCTCACGGGCCCCGGCTCGCAGGTGGGCCAGGAGCTTCAGGACAGCCCTGACGTCGACGGCCTCACCTTCACCGGCTCGTACGAGGTCGGGATGGGCATCTACAAGACATTCGCCAAGGACTACCCCAAGCCAGCCATCTGCGAGATGGGCGGCAAGAACCCGGCCATCGTCAGCGCGAAGGCCGACCTGGACAAGGCCACCGACGGCGTCATGCGGAGCTCGTTCGGGTTCGGCGGCCAGAAGTGCTCGGCCACCTCCCGGGTGTACGTGCAGCGCGAGGTGTACGACGACTTCGTCCGGCTGCTCAAGGAGAAGGCCGAGCGGATCAAGGTCGGCGACCCCCTGGTGAAGGAGAACTGGCTGGGACCGATCATCAACGAGGACGCCGTGGCCATGTTCGAGGAGGCCGCGGAGGAGGCCCGCAAGAACGGGACGATCGTCACCGGCGGCTCGCGCCTGGAGGAGGGCGACCTGGGGCGGGGGTCGTTCGTGCAGCCGACGGTGGCCGAGGTCCCGCCCGACAACTGGATCTGGAGCAAGGAGCTGTTCGTGCCGTTCGTGGCCGTGGGGCCGGTGGACTCGCTGGACCAGGCCTTCGAGCTGGCCAACAAGACGGAATACGGGCTCACCGCGGGGTTCTTCAGCGAGGACCAGGCCGAGGTGGACCGGTTCCTCGACAAGATCCAGGCCGGGGTGGTGTACGTGAACCGGCGGGCCGGCGCGACCACCGGCGCGTGGCCGGGGTACCAGCCGTTCGGCGGCTGGAAGGGCTCGGGCACGAGCGGCAAGGCCGGTGGCGGCGACTACTACGTGCAGCAGTACATGCGCGAGCAGTCCCGGACGGTGATCAGCGAGTGAGCGCGTCGTCGGCCTGGGAGGACCTGGCGGCGGCGTCCTCGCCGCGACTGGTTTCGGCCGAGCTGCCCGGGCCCCGCGCGCGCGAGGTCATCGATCGGGACTCGAAGGTGACCTCGCCGTCGTTGCCGCGCGCGTACCCGCTGGTGCCGGCCCGGGGGGCGGGCTCCATGCTGGAGGACGTCGACGGGAACCGGTTCCTGGACTTCAATGCGGGGATCGCGGTGTGCTCCACCGGGCACTCGCACCCGGCCGTCGTGGAGGCCATCAAGCGCCAGGCCGACGAGCTGCTCCACTACTCCGGCACGGACTTCTACCTCCCGGTCTATTCGGACGTGTGCGCGCGGCTGGATTCGTTGACGACCGTGGGCGGCCCCGCGCGTTCGTTCCTGACGAACTCCGGAACCGAGGCAGTGGAGGCCGCGATCAAGCTGGCCCGGCACAAGACGGGCCGGCAATACGTGGTGGCGTTCCTCGGCGCGTTCCACGGCCGGTCGTACGGGAGCGTGTCGCTCACGGCGTCCAAGTCGCTGTACCGGGCCACGTTCGGGCCGTTGCTCCCCGGGATCATCCACGCGCCGTACGCGAACGCGTTCCGGCCCTACAAGACCGGCGCGGAGGCCGTGGAGCTGGAGGGACTGGACTACCTCCGGGACGTGGTGTTCCGGCGGCTGGCCAAGCCGGAGGAGATCGCGGCCGTGGTCCTGGAGCCGATCCAGGGCGAGGGCGGGTACGTGGTGCCGCCCCGGGAGTGGGTGGCCGGGCTACGCTCCCTGTGCGACGAGCATGGCATCCTGCTGGTGGCCGACGAGGTCCAGTCCGGCATGGGCCGGACCGGGCGGATCTGGGCCATGGAGCAGTTCGACGTGGTTCCCGACATCGTGCTGGCCGGCAAGGGCGTCGCCAGCGGGATGCCCCTCGGCGCGATGATCGCTCGGGAGGACCTCATGACGTGGACCATCGGGATGCACGGGTCCACGTACGGCGGGAACCCGCTGGCGTGTGCGGCCGCGCTGGTCACGTTCGACCTCGTCGAGAGCGAGCTGGCGGCGAACGCGGAGAAGATCGGCGGGCTGCTGCTGGACGGGCTGCGGGCGGTGGCGGCGAGGTCGTCGTCGATCGAGGAGGTCCGGGGGCTCGGGCTGATGATCGGGATCGAGTTCGCCGACCACGACACCGCGATGGCCGTGGAGGACGCGTGTTTCCGGCGGGGCCTGCTGGTGCTGGGGGCCGGGGACAGCGCCCTTCGGATGTCGCCGCCACTGGTGCTCCGGGAGGACCAGGCCGAGGCGGGGTTGGGGATCTTCGAGGAGGCGCTGGACGAGGTCGCCTCGCGGTCCGGATGACCTCGTTCATCAAGAACCTCACCGTGGACTGCGAGGACGCGCTCGCGGTGGCGCGGTTCTGGGCCGCGGCCCTGGGTTCGAACGTGGACGAGGAGTCCACGCCGGAGAAGGCCTACGTCGAGGCTGCGGGGTGGGGTGGGCCGAACATCTGGTTCCGAGGGCGGCGGGGGCCGAAGGCCTCGCCGAACCGGATGCACGTCGACCTCCGGCCGATGACCACCATGGACGAGGAGGTCTCGCGGCTGGTCGGGCTGGGGGCCACGGTCGTGGAGCGGTTCGACGACATCGTGGTCATGCAGGACCCCGAGGGCAACGAGTTCTGCGTGGAGCCAGGGCTGGGGGACGGAGTGTGACGGCGCCTTCGAAGCTCGCGTCGATGCGCGACGCGGTGGCCGAGCTGGTGCGCGACGGCGACACCGTGGCCATCGAGGGGTTCACCCACCTGATCTGCTTCGCGGCGGGGCACGAGATCATCCGCCAGGGCCGGAAGAACCTGACGCTCTGCCGGATGACACCGGACGTGATCTACGACCAGATGATCGGTGGGGGGGTCGCGTCCAAGCTGGTGTTCTCGTGGCTGGGGAACCCGGGGGTGGGATCGCTCCACGCGATCCGGCGGAGGGTCGAGGGGGTGGACGGAACGGCGCCCCTGGAGATCGAGGAGTACTCGCACTTCGGGATGGTGTGCCGGTACACGGCCGGCGCGTCGCGACTGCCGTTCTTCCCGCTCCGGAGCTACGAGGGGTCGGATCTGCCGGTGGCCAATCCGCGGATCGTCCCGGTGGCGTCGCCCTACGACCCATCCGATGTGGTCTACGCCGTGCCGCCGCTGAACCCCGACGTGGCCATCGTGCACGCCCAGCGCGCCGACGCAGAGGGCAACACCCAGATCTGGGGCCTCCTGGGCTGCCAGAAGGAGGCCGCCTTCGCCGCCGAGCGCGTCATCGTGGTGTGCGAGGAGCTGGTGGACCAGTCCGTGATCCGTTCGGACCCCAACCGAACGGTGATCCCGGGGCTGATCGTCGCCGCGGTGGTCGTGCAACCCGGGGCGTGCCACCCCAGCTACGCCCAGGGCCACTACGACCGCGACAACCAGTTCTACCTGGCCTGGGACGCCATCGCCCGCGACCCCGACGAGCTGGACCGGTGGCTCCAGGAATGGGTGCTCGACCTCCGCGACCACGACGAATACCTCGACAAGCTCGGGCAGCGCTGGCCCGAGCTCCAAGCGGTCGGCGAAGCCCGCAGCGGCGAAGTCAACTACGGCCGCTACGCCTGACGGAATCCATCGCATTCGTCGTCTTCGTTCCAGCTGTGCGCCGTCGTGGCGCCCGGCTCTGGACGCCCTGCCCGGCGGAGACCTGCTGGTGGTGGGCGGGATGCGGGGACCCCGGGCGTACGACCCCACCCCCGTGACGTTTCGCCGCTGTCTCGGCTGAGCCTGCCGGCGCCCGATCGGCTCGAACCAGGGCTGTAGTAGTATGCAACTACGATGCTGACCGTTCCTGAGGCGGCACGGCGCGTGGGGCGCGATCCGGAGACGGTTCGCCGGTGGATCCGGTCGGGCAAGCTCCGGTCACAGAGGATCGGGACCCAGCACCTCGTTGACGAGGACGACCTCGACGCCCTCGTCGCCGGGAGCGAGATGGCGACCCTCCCGCCGGGCTGGAGGAGGACATCGTGGGGCGAACCGATGCCCGACGTCGTCCGGCTCGTTCGCGAGACGCGTGCGGGGCGCTGAGTGCTCGTCGTCGACGCAAGCGTCTCGGTGGCCGCGTGCCTCAGCGAGGGCGGGTTCGAGGAGCTCGAGGACGGACCTCTGGTCGCGCCGCCACTCCTGTGGCCGGAGACGCGCTCGACCCTGCATCTGGCGGCGTGGTCGAGGCGGATCGGCGTCGACCACGCACAGCGTGCCCTGGGGAAGCTCGAGGGGGCGCCCGTGCGCCTGCGGAACCCGGCAGCCCTCGGTTTGGAGGCCTGGCGGCTGGCCGATCGGCTCGGCTGGGCCAGGACGTACGACGCCGAGTACGCGGCCCTGGGGTCACTGCTCGGATGCCGGGTCGTCACCCTGGATACGCGGTTTCGCAAGGGTGCCGAGCGGCTCGGGTTCGTCGTGCTTCCCGAGGAGCTATGAACCTGGCCGCGGCGCGTCCGACGCGGGACCTGTGAGGATGTGGTCATGAGCGATGTGTTCTCGAGGTCCGCCGTCGAGCTGCCGACGGCGGTCGGGGCGGACGGGGTCTGGATCACGGACGCCGAGGGCAGGCGGTATCTCGACGGGGCCGGCGGTGCGATCATCGTCAACATCGGACATGGCGATCGGGATGTCGTCCAGGCGATGCAGGAGCAGGCAGCGGCCGTCGCCTACGTGCACGGAACGCAGTTCACGACCGAGGCCCTGGAGGCGTACGCGGAGGAGCTGGCGCCGTTGGTGCCGGTGGACGACCCGCGGATCTATCCGGTGAGCGGGGGCAGCGAGGCGGTGGAGACGGCCTTCAAGATGGCCCGGGCCTATCACCTGGCCCGGGGGGACTCGGGGCGGCACCGGATCGTCGCGCGGTGGGGGTCGTACCACGGGAACACGCGCGGGGCGCTCGACGCGTCGGGGCGGGAGCCGCTGCGCCGGCCGTACGAACCCTGGCTGGGCCAGGCGCTCCACGTCCCGGCCGTGTACGAGTACCGGTGCCCGCTACCCGAGCATCCCCGCGCGTGCGGCGCCGCCCACGCCGCGGAGCTGGAGCGGGCCATCCTCGAGGCCGGTCCGGACACCGTGGCCGCGTTCATCGCCGAGCCGGTGGTCGGAGCCACCCTCGGCGCCGCCGTCCCGCCGGACGACTACTGGCCGGCGGTGGCCGACGTCTGCCGCCGGCACGGCGTGCTCCTCATCGCCGATGAGGTGATGACCGGGTTCGGGCGGACCGGGCGGTGGTTCGGCCTGGATCATTGGGACACGGAGGCCGACATCCTCACCGCGGGGAAGGGAGCCGCATCGGGCTACTGGCCGCTGGGGCTGGCGGTGGCAAGCGGCGAGGTCGGAGAGACGCTCCGGCGAACCGGCTTCGTTCACGGGTTCACGTACTCGCACCACGCCGTCGGCGCAGCCGTTGGCCGTGCGGTCCTGCGCAGGCTGCGCGAGGACGGCCTGGTCGAACGGAGCCGGGAGCTCGGAGAGCGTCTCCTCAAGGACCTCACCGCCGCGCTGGCCGACTCGCCCCATGTGGGCGACGTCCGCGGGCTGGGAACGATGATCGCCATGGAGCTCGTCCGGGACCGCTCATCGAAGGAACCGTTCCCGCGCGCGGATCGCGTCACCGAGCGCGTGGTCCAGGCCGCCCGCGACGCCGGCCTCCTCCTGTACTCCAGCACCGGCTGCGCGGATGGCACGAACGGTGACCTGGTGATGATCGGTCCGCCGTTCGTGCTCACGGACGACGACGCGACGACGCTGGTGGAGCGGACCGCCGACGCCATCGGGACGCTCTCCGCGTGAGCGACCGCGTCTCGCTCGTGGTCACGCCGGAGGTCCGCGGGTACGACCACGGGCCCCAGCATCCCCTGCGACCGGCCAGAGTCCTGTTGACCTGGGAGCTCATCCGGGCCTACGGCCTGACCGGCCGCGACCACGTCACCGAGACGCCGGGCCGTATCGCCACCGACGAAGAGATCGAGCTCGTCCACACCGGCGAGTTCATCGACGTGACGAAGCGCGCCGGGCACGGCGAGCGGGGCTCCTGGGGCCGGTTCGGCTACGGGCCCGGCGACAACCCGATCTTCCGGAACATGCACGAGGCGGCGTCGGCCGTGGTGGGCGCCTCGATCGTCGCGGCCGACGAGGTCCTGTCCGGCCGGGCCGAGCACGCCTTCAACGCCGCCGGCGGCCTCCACCATGCCATGCCCGATCGCGCCTCCGGCTTCTGCGTCTACGACGACCCCGCCGTGGCCATCGCGTGGCTCCTCGACAGGGGTGTGGAGCGGATCGCCTACGTGGACGTCGACGTGCACCACGGCGACGGCCCCCAGGCGATCTTCTACGAGGAGCCCCGAGTGCTCACGATCTCGATCCACGAGTCCGGCCGGTACCTGTTCCCGGGGACCGGATTCGAGAACGAACGGGGCCGGGGCGAGGCCGAGGGCACGAAGGTGAACGTCCCCCTGCCGCCCCTGTCGGACGACGAGGTGTGGCTCTCCGCCTTCCGGGCGACCGTCCCGCCCCGGGTCCGCGAGTTCCTGCCCGACGTGCTGGTGACCCAGCTCGGCTGCGACACCCACGCCACCGATCCCCTGGCGCACCTCCAGCTCACCACCCGCGCGTACCGCGAGGCCGCCCGCACGCTCCACGAGCTCGCCCACGAGGTGGCCGGCGGCCGGTGGGTGGCCACCGGCGGGGGCGGCTACCAGTGGGCGCGGGTCGTCCCGAGGGCGTGGACCATCTACTTCGCCGAGATGGCCGGCGCCGACATCCCCGATCGCGTCCCCGAGCAGTGGCATCGTGAGGCCGAGTTCGAGGCGGGCGAACCGGTCCCGGACACGCTGACCGATCCTCCGGTCGAACGGCAGGAGCGGAGCTGGTGGTGAGTCCCGCCACCCTCGCGCGGGAAGGAACATCCCGATGAGCGAGCGAAGCGAGCGGCGGGGGGCCGAGGGTGTGGGCGCCGCCCGCACCAAGCTCATGTGCACGCTGGGCCCCGCCACGCCCGACGCGGACGCCGTGGAGCGCCTGGCCAACGCCGGCGCCGACGTGTTCCGGGTCAACCTGTCCCACGGCAAGCCCGACGAGCACGCCAGGGCCGTGGAGGGCGTCCGGGAGGCCGAGGAACGAATCGGCCGGCCGTTGGGGGTCCTGGCCGACCTCCCCGGCCCGAAGGTTCGCCTCGGCGAGATCGAGGGCGACGAGGTCGAGCTCTCGGAGGGGAGCCGGTTCGAGCTCCGACCGGGGGGCGGCGACGGAGACGGCGGCGACGCCGGGGACGACTCCGGCGCCACCGTCACCTACGACGGCCTGGCCGGGGACCTCGAGCCCGGCGACAGGGTGCACCTCGCGGACGGCGCGGTGGAGCTGGTGGTCGGCGAGATCGACGGCGACGTCGTGGTGACGCGCGTGGTCAGGTCGGGACCGGTGGGCTCGGGCCAGGGCGTCAACGTCCCGGCCGAGAAGCTCGGGCTCCCCGCGATCACCGACCGGGACAAGGAGGGCCTCCGCGAGGCCCTGGACCTCGGGGTGGACGGCCTGCTGCAGTCGTTCGTTCGCGGCGGGGAGGACATCCTGGGCCTCCGGGCACTGATGGACCGCCACCGGCTCCCGATCATGGCGAAGATCGAGACCGGGCTCGCCGTCGAGCGGTTCGACGAGATCGTGCAGACGGCCGAGGCCATCATGGTCGCGCGTGGCGACCTCGGCGTGGAGCTTCCCATGGAGGAGATTCCGATCCTGCAGAAGGACCTCCTGCGCCGGGCCCGGGTCCACGGCGTGCCCGGTGTGGTGGCCACGCAGATGCTCGAGTCGATGCAGCACGCCTCGCTCCCCACCAGGGCCGAGGCCAACGACGTGGCGAACGCCGTTCTGGACGGCGCGGACTGCGTGATGCTCTCGGCGGAGACGGCGGTGGGGGATTACCCGATCGAGGCGGCCCAGGCGGCCACCCGGATCTGCGAGGCGGCCGAGCGGCTCGGGTCGGCGTTCGCCCTCACCATGCCGGGGTGCTCGCACCGAGACCAGCCCTCGGCCATCGCCCACGCCGCCGCCGACGTGGTGGCCCGTCACCCCGACGTCGTGGCCATCGCGTGCTACACGCGAAGCGGCGGCACGCCCCGCCTGCTGGCCCGGGAGCGGCCGGCGGTGCCGATCTTCGTCCTGGTCCCCGACGAGATGGTCCGCCGCCGCCTGACCGTGATCTGGGGCGTCCAGCCCCTCCCGGCCGAGATGCCCGCCGACACCGACGAGATGATCCAGCGCATGGACCGCGCTCTGGTGGAACGGGGCTTCGCCCGGGAGGGTCAGGCCGTGGTCATGGTGGCCCCTGCGCCGCTGGGCCGGGCCCGCACCAACCTGCTGAAGATCCACCGCCTGGGCACGCCGGCCGACTGACTCGGCCCACGACCCACGGCAGTGCAGCCGGGTCAGGCCTTCTTCGTCTTCGAGGCGCTCGCGAATGGGGGTTCGTGAGCGTCAGCCGGCGTCCCCGTCCCCCGGGGAAGGCGGGGGGCGGTGGCGGCGGAGCTCGGCCGAGGTGGCCATCCTCACCCCCGCCCTGTACAGCGGCGGGGTGAGGATTCGGAACACCTGGAAGGGGGACAGCCACCGGGGGATCGAGTACTCCGGAACGATGCCGCGCTCGATGACCTTCGCGATCCCCTCGGCGACCTGTTCGGGCTTCATCACGAATTGCCGCGGGACGTCGTCGTTCGGGAACCCCTCGGTGGACACGAACCCGGGGTTCACCGACGTGACCCGGACCCCGAACGGCTCCAGCTCGTAGAACAGCGCCTCCGAGAAACCAACCACGGCGTGCTTGGACGCCCCGTACACGGACACGCTCGGCGTGGCGTACCGGCCGGCCAGCGAGGCCACGTTCACGATGTGTCCCCGCCTGCGTTCGAGGAACGACGGCAGGAACACCTTGGTGGCCCGCATCACGCCGAGGACGTTGACGTCGATCACGCGCTCGACCTGCTCCATCGACACGTTCGCGAACGGCCCTCCGCCGGGGATCCCCGCGTTGTTCACCAGCACGTCCACCCGGCCGAACGTCGACTCGGCCTCCTCGCGGAGCCGCTCCAGGCCGGCCATGTCGGTCACGTCGGCGGCAACGGGAAGAGCCCGTCCGCCGCGGTCGGCGATCCGGGTGGCCAGGGCCGTGAGCCGATCCTCCCTCCGGGCGGCCACGACCACCGCCGCGCCCTTCGACGCCAGGTGCCAGGCCGTGGCGCGACCGATGCCCGACGAGGCGCCCGTGATCACGACGACCGAGTCCCTGAGATCCATGGATGCGCCTCCTCGCGGCGGGGGCCGGGCGCGGGCTCCCTACAATGGCTGCGGATGCGATCTATCGAACCACAGGAGCGCGCCGGCGAGTTCGACCGGCGGTGGACTCCCGCCCCGCACTCCGAGGACGAGCTGCTGCGCGGGCTGATCTCCGGCGGCATGGCCGGGGTGGTCAGCCATCCCATGGACAACGTGCTGTGGAAGATCGGCCTCCTGTGCGACGGGGACCCCGACGCCCAGTTCGGCCTGTCTGGCGTGGACGTGTTGTCGCGGTCTGAGGTCCTGGCGCTGGTCGCCGCCGAGGCGGGGTTCACGCCGGATCCGCATGTGCGCTGGGGGCCCGTCCGGATCCAACCGGAGCCGATCCTGGCGGCCTGCCGGGGCGTGGGCGACCGCCTCGCGCTGGCCTGCGAGCGGCGCGAGCGCGTGGTCCTGGCCACGGGGCATCCCACGGGTCTCATCCAGCTGTGGGGCGAGGTCGGCCGGCTGCTGGAGCGCCTGGGGTGCACGCTGCTCCGCCCGGCCGACGGGTTCGAGTGGGAGGAGCCCCACCGGCGCGTGAAGCGGCGCCAGATCCGCTACCTGGGCGGTGTGGCCGTGCTGACCGACCGCGCCTCGGCCCGCCACACCCACAGCCCCCGGCCCATGCAGTACATGCTCCGGGAGGAGCGGCCCGACCTCGTCGTGGCGGACCACGGGTTCGCGGGCGCGGCCATCGAGACCGGGATCGACACGGTCTCCGTGGCCGACATCAACGACCCTGCACTGATCGTGGCGAAGGCCCAGGGCCGGACCGAGGTCGTCGTGGTCATGGACGACAACGTCCGCCCGGACACGTACTGGCCCTGCTACCAGGCCATCACCGAGCGCTTGCCGGTCGACCTCCTGCCCGCGTAGGCGGGCGCGATCAGCCCCGATCGCGTGCGTGCCAGGCCTGGAGGATCCGGGTCTCCCGGTCGGGATCGATGCCGGCCGGAATCCGCATCCCTGGCGCCTACAGCACCGAGCCCAGGGTATGGCCGCCGTCGATGACCAGGACGGAGCCGGTGATGAACGACGCCGCCGGCGAGCACAGGAACAGCGCCGCCGCGGCCACCTCCTCCGGGTCCCCGAACCGGCCGAGAGGGGTGCTCCTGGTGATCTCCTCCTCGAACCCCGGCATCATCTGGCGCGGCGCGGCACTCATCGGCGTGTCGATCCAGCCGGGCGCCAGGGCGTTCACCCGGACCCCCGAGGGTCCCCACTCCCGCGCGGCCGTCTTCGTGAGCTGGATCATGGCCGCCTTCGACGCGCCGTAGTACGCCACGCCGGGCGTGGCCGTGAGTCCGGCCACGCTGGCCACGTTCAGGACGCAGCCGGATCCCTTCGCCAGCAGCACCGAGGCCGCCGCCTGCATCGCGTAGAACGCCGAGAGGAAGTTGATCCGAAGGTACTTCTCGAACCCCTCGACCTTCGTGCTCTCCACCGAGGCCATGAACGGCGCGGCGCCGGCGTTGTTCACCAGGATGTCCAGGGTCCCGAGGTCCGCGACGGTCCGCTCGACCAGCTCGCCGATGGCCCCGACGTCGCCCACGTCCGTGGGCACCGCCAGGGCCCGCCGGCCCAGGGCTTCCACCTCCTTGGCCACCAGCTCGAGGTCCTGCCGCCCCCGCGCGGCCACCGCAACGTCGGCGCCGGCTTCGGCGAAGGCCAGGGCGATGGCTCGCCCGATCCCCTTGCTGCCGCCCGTCACCAGGGCCACCTGTCCGTCCAGCGAGAACGACAGCGTCATCGGCGTGATACCTCCTGTGATCGACGCTCGTGGGGGCCTGCGGTTCCCATCGAACCACAGCCGGGCCCCGGGCGCGTTCGGCCGGATCCCCGCCCGGTCCTCGCTCCGGACGCGGAGCCCTGAGTAGAATCCAGAACGACAGGAAAGCCCTGTTGGAGGGCGTTCCGCCACACTGCATCGAGCCGTCCCCAGGGGACGACCACATCGACTGACCCGTATGGAACGGACGACGAGACGAGGAGCGGGACCGGACCGGTTCGCCGGCGCCGAGGTTGCCCGGGGCCACGGACGGCCTCGGGGAGGACCGCGCGTGGCCGGCGATCCGGGCGTGCACGACACCGGATAGATCGCGACAGTCGCGTCAGCGCGCGTGGCGGGACGCCTCCATGAGGCCCCTTGGAGGGGCGTTTCGGAGGCGTGGTGGACGAGTACCGTGAGCTGGTCGATCGCGCCGTGGCGTCGAAACGCACGGTCGTGCTGTTCGGGGGCATCGACTCCGGCAAGACCACCCTGTCGAAGATCCTGATCCGCGCCGCGCTCGCCGCCGGACGCTCGCCCGCGTACCTCGACGCCGACCCCGGGCAGAAGTCGGTCGGTCCGCCCACGACGGTGGGGCTCCGCCTGATCTCCTCCGAGGCCGATCTCGAGTCCGAGTCCCTGAGCGTGGCCGACGCCCAGGTGTTCGTCGGCGCCACCACTCCCCAGGGGAACCTCCTCCCGCTCGTCACCGGCGCGGCCCGCCTCCAGGCCCTGGCCTTCGACCGGGGGGCCGACTTCGTCGTCGTGGACACGAGCGGCCTGGTCTCGGGCGTCTACGGGCAGCTGCTGAAGTACCACAAGGTCGAGACGCTCCGGCCCGACCTGGTGGTCGGGCTGCGGCGGGGGGAGGAGCTCGACCCGCTGCTCGGCATCATCCGGCGGTTCTTCGACTCCGAGGTCCTCTCGCTCGGCATCCATCCGGCCGTGGTCCCGACCTCCGTGGAGCAGCGAGCCGCGAACCGGGAGGGCGCAATGGCCCGCTACTTCACCGAGCCCCTGCAGCGATGGCGGGTCAAGCCGACCGTGTTCATGCCGGCCCTCCCGGCCTTCTTCGACCTCATGGAGGTCGATCGGCTGGTGGTGGGGCTGGCCGACGGCGTGGGCGGGTACCTCGGGATCGGCTATCTTGAGCACTCGGGCGAGGAGGGCATCCTCCGGCTCATCTCCCCGGTGGCCGACGCGCCGAAGGCCCTCCGCCTGGGCTCGGTGCGGATCGACGAGCAGTACCGGGCCAAGCGGCTGGACCTGCGGAACCTCTTGGGGACCGACTAGACTCCCACGGCCCGCCCGGAATCCGAGAATCGACAAGGAGCGACACGAAGCCGTGCCTTCGCTGGTCAAGAAGCGCCGCAAGAAGATGCGGAAGAAGAAGCACAAGAAGCTGCTGAAGCGCACGCGCCATCAGCGGCGGCAGCAGGGCCGCTAGGCCCCTCCCCGGCCTCTCGAGTCGGAGGGACGCATGACCCGTCCCATCGTCTTCTGCACCGACTACGGGCTCGACGACGAGTTCGTCGGCGTGTGCCACGGCGTTATCGCGAGGATCGCCCCGGACGCCAGGGTCATCGACCTGGCCCACGGCATCCCGCCCCAGGACGTCCTCCGCGGGGCCATGGTCCTGGCCGGAGCGGCGCCATTCATGCCCGAGGACGCGGTGTACCTGGGGGTGGTCGATCCGGACGTGGGCGGTCCCCGGGGAGCCGTAGCCGTCCGGGCGGCGTCGGGCGCGCTCCTGGTGGGCCCGGACAACGGCCTCCTCAGCTTGGCCTGGGAGGCCCTGGGAGGAGCCGAAGCCGCCGTCGAGATTGCCGCCCCCGACGTCCTGCTGGAACCCGTGTCCGCCACGTTCCACGGCCGCGACGTGTTCGCCCCCGCGGCCGCCCACCTGGCCACCGGCCGCGCGCTCGGCGATCTGGGGCCCGAGGTGGCGGTGGGAGAGCTGCAGCGGGTCACGATCCCAGCGCCAGGGGTGGTCGAGCGCGAGGTAGCCGCCGCGGTCCTCGCCGCCGACAGCTTCGGGAACCTCCGGCTCAACGCCCGCCCCGTGGACCTGGCCGAAGCCGGTCTGGCCGGTCCGGGGAGACTCAGCCTGATCCACGCCGGCGGCGAGGCAGACGTCCGCACCGCCACCACGTTCGCCGACGGACTCCCCGGCGAGGTCCTGCTCATCGAGGACTCCAGCGGCTACCTGTCCCTCGTCGCGAACCGGGGCGACGCCTCGGCCCTCCTCGGTCTCCGGGCCGGCGATGCGGTCACCCTCCGCAGAGAAGAGTGACAAGAACAAGGTTCTTGCTCCACCTGCGTGACGCCGGCTTCCGGCCGGGCGTCCGTGCACCACGTTCGGCCAGCCGGGCGCGGGACGGAGGGCCCCCGATGGGACGGAGGCCCGTCCGGTAGGCTGGTCCCCGATGGGTCAGCGGGTCCTGATCACGGGCATCTCGCGGTTCCTGGGCGGCAAGCTGGCCCAGGACCTGGAGAAGGACCCCGAGGTCGACTCGATCGTCGGTGTGGATCTGGACGAGCCGGAGGTCGATCTCGACCGCACGGAGTTCGTGCGGGCGGACATCCGCAATCCGCTCATCGTGAAGGTCCTGCAGACGGCCGAGGTGGACACCGTGGTCCACCTGTCGATCGTCACCACGCCGACCCGCGTGGGGGGCAGGACCGCGATGAAGGAGCTCAACGTCATCGGGGCCATGCAGCTGTTCGCGGCGTGCCAGAAGGCCGAGTCCGTGAAGAAGCTGGTCATGAAGTCCACCACCGCGGTGTACGGGGCCGATCCCCGCGACCCCGCGGTGTTCACGGAGTCCGACCAGTCGCGGTCCGTTCCCCGGTCCGGCCTGATGAAGGACGCCGTGGAGCTGGAGCGCTACGCCCGCGACTTCGGCCGGCGCCGGCCCGACGTCGACGTGACCATCCTGCGATTCGCGAACTTCATCGGACCCGACATCGAGACCACGCTGACGCGGTACTTCTCGCTGCCGGTGGTCCCCACCGCGATGGGGTACGACCCCCGCATCCAGCTGATCCACGAGGACGACGCGCATGAGGCCTTGCGACGGTCCGTCCGCGAGGACCATCCGGGCATCTTCAACGTCGCCGCCGACGGCGTCGTGTACCTGTCGCAGGCCGTTCGGCTCATGGGCCGGCCGCCCATCCCGGTGATCCTGCCCCTGGCCACGCCGCTGGCGAACCTGCTGAAGCGGACCGGCCGGGTGGACTTCGCCACGGACCAGCTGCAGTTCCTGCTGTACGGGCGCGTGGTGGACACCACCCGCCTCAAGGAGGAGTTCGGGTTCACGCCCGAGCACACCACGCGGGAGGCCCTGGAGGACTTCGTGGTGGGGCGGCGGCTCCGCCAGCTGGTCACGCAGGAGCGCGCCGAGAAGTGGGAACGCGAGGTGTACGACTTCCTGCGCCGCCAGGGCCAGGAGCGGTTCGAGCGGTCGAGGAAGGCCTGAAGGGGGAACGCACGTGGCGCAGGTCATCTCGCTGGAGGACGCCAGGGGGCGACAGGATCCCGAGCGGTGCCGCGCGATGACTGCGGCAGGGCGCCGGTGCAGGCGCCGGGCCGTGGGCGACACCGGGTTCTGCAGCGTCCATCTCCCCGAGCGCCCCGAGCACATCGGCCCGTTCTCGGCCGCGACCGTGGAGCGGGCGCTGGACTTCGTCCGCCGCCGGGCGACCGGTGACTACGAGATCGACGAGTTCGGCTTCGATCGCGACCTCACCGAACGGATCCTAGCCCCGATCCTCCGGCCCATCGCGGAGCACTACTGGCGGGTGGAGTGGAGGGGCCTGGAGAACATCCCGAACGAGGGCCCGGCCCTGCTGGTGGGGAACCACGCGGGAACCGTTCCCGTCGACGCCGTGGTCATGAAGTTCGGAATCTACGACCACCACCCGGCCCACCGCCACGTGCGGCTCCTCGCCGCCGACCTCGCGTTCCGCCTGCCGTTCAACGGACCGATCGCCCGGAAGATGGGCTCGACCCTGGCCACCCAGGAGGACGCGTACCGCCTCCTGGCCAAGGGCGAGCTGCTCGGCGTGTTCCCCGAGGGCTACAAGGGCGTCGGCAAGGGGTGGAAGGAGCGGTACCGGCTGCAGCGGTTCGGCCGGGGCGGGTTCATCGAGGTCGCGCTGAAGGCGAAGGCGCCCATCATCCCGGTGGCCATCGTGGGCTCCGAGGAGATCTACCCGATGATCGCGAACGCGAAGGTCATCGCGCGCATCGGCGGGTTCCCGTACTTCCCGATCACGCCGTTCTTCCCGTGGCTGGGCCCCCTCGGCGCGATCCCGCTTCCCTCGAAGTGGATCATCGAGGTCGGCGAGCCCATCCCCACCGACGGCTACCCCGACGACGCCTGGCAGGATGCCATGCTCGTCTTCAACGAGACCGACCGCATCCGCGACCGGATCCAGCAGATGCTCTACCGCAACCTGATGTCCCGCCGCAGCGCCTTCTTCTGATCACAGGTGCCACCGGAGGCGTCGTGAGTCTCTCCGATCGCGGGCAGGCCGTCCCGTAGGTCCTTCGGCCCTGGTCAGGGTTTCGTAAGGGGGGTACGCTGCGCTGTCGCGAAAAAGGGGAGCCCCCGTGGACGGAGCCAAGCGCGACCTCGCCCATGTCCCGGCGTTGGACGGGGTCCGCGCGATCGCCGTGTCGCTCGTGGTGTTGTTCCACATCCGAGTGGCCGGCTTCGGCTCGGGCTTCCTCGGAGTGGACATCTTCTTCGTCCTTTCGGGGTTCCTCATCACATCGCTCCTGCTCGCGGAGATCGATCGGACGGGCCGGATCGCGCTCACCGCGTTCTGGTCGAGGAGAGTTCGCCGGCTCTTCCCGGCGCTGGTCGTGCTCCTGCTCGTGGTCGCCGGCGTCACGGCGGTGGCGGCGACCTTCACCGAGCGGGCTTCCATCCGGGGCGATCTCCTGTCGACCACGACCTACGTGGCCAACTGGCACTTCATCGGGACCAGCAGCTACTTTGCCAATAACGGCGTCGACAGCCCGCTGCACCACGCGTGGTCGCTCGCGATCGAGGAGCAGTTCTACCTCGTATGGCCGCTCGTCCTCTTCGGGCTGGTCAAGCTGCTGAAGCGCCCCCGGGCCATCGTCGCCGTCCTCGGAGTCATCGGCGCGGGGCTATCCGCGTTCGCGCTTTCCGCTCTGTGGCTGCCCGGATCGGTCGACCGCGCCTACATGGGCACGGACTCCCGGATCTTCGAGCCGCTTGTCGGTGCCATCGGGGCCGCGCTCATCGCGACCCCGCGGTGGCGAGGCCTCATCGCTCGGTTCGGCACGCCGCTGGTGGCGGCGGGAAGCCTCGGCCTGGTTGCCGCGCTGACGACCATGGGGCCGGAATCGTCGATCTACTTCTTCGGCGGCGCGGTTGCCGTCTCGGTTTGCACCCTCCTGGTCATCGCCCCCCTGTGGATCGGCCGGGCCGGGCGGCTCCAGCGCGCCCTGGAGCTCCGCCCGGTCGTGTGGCTCGGCGCCATCTCCTACGGGGTGTATCTGTGGCACTGGCCCTTCGTGGTGTGGCTCCGGGTCCCGGAGGCGCGGGGGGCGGATCTCGTGATGCGCGGCCTCGCGGTCGTCGTCCTCACGCTCGCCGTCTCGGCCGCCTCGTACCATGCGATCGAGCGGCCGATCCGCCGGGGACGCCTCTTCGAGGGGCGGGCCGCGTCCTCGGGACTCCGCGTGAGGCGTCTGGAGCTGCGCAGGGGCCTCGCCCTGGTGACGGTCCCCCCCGTGATGCTGGCGGTGGCCTGGACATCGATCGTCGCGACGACGGTGCCGCCCCCCGAGCCGGGCGTCCCCGTGGTCATGCTCGTGGGCGACTCCGTTCCGCTGCACCTCGAGAACGCATTCGAGAAGGAGGCGTCCTCCCGAGGATGGCGCATGGTCTCCGCGGCACGGGGCGCGTGCTCGGTCTCGGGGGAGCGCGCCACATCCAGCACCGGGCGAACGCTCCACGACTCCTCCAACTGCCCGGACACCGCGGTCCCGCTTCAGAACCGCCTGCTCCGAGAGGCCCACCCCGACGTGGTGGTTTGGTGGGACCGGTGGTCGGTCTCTGACTTCCTCACCGCGGAGGGCGAGCACGTGAGCTCGGGGACCGCGCGATTCTGGGAGCTTCGACGGCAGACGCTCCGGGCCACCGTGCACCGGCTCGCCGGCCGGGGAGCCCGGCTCGTGTTCGTCGCCGTCGAGCCGCCAGGCCTCGGGGTCGAATCGAGGTGCGGGGCCGCCTGCTCGTCGTGGGTCCGATTCCAGATCGCCCATTTCACCGACATCACGTCGCGGTGGAACGCGATGCTCCGTCGCTACGCAGCGCTGCACCCGAGGCAGACGGCCTTCGTCTCCTTGACGGGATTCTTCTGCCACGACCACCGTGTCCCGTGCGACGACCGTATCGACGGCGTGCCGGCCCGGCCCGATGGCACGCACTACGAGGGCGTCGGCCAGGATCTCGTCACCAGGCGGCTCGCCACGCTGATCGCCCCGTATCTGGCCTCCTGACGTGCGCGTTCCACGCGTCGCGTCCGAGCAACGATCGACCTCCCTCCGGGCTGGCCTACGGGGGCGGGGCTGAGGTGAGTTGGGTGGAGCAGGCGCCAGGGGAGGGGAGGGCGCCGGGGGAGGGGGGGCCGCAGAAGGGCTTGGTGTCCCTGTCGCCCAGGGTGAACTGGTAGATCGCGGCTCCGAGGAGGAGCACGAACAGCACGATCACGGTGATCAGGGTGCCCTTTCGCACGGGGGCGAGGCTACCAGCGGCGCCTGCGGGCTCAGCCGGCGGCGGGGGCGGGGTGTTCGAGTGGGAGGCGAGACTCGACGAACTCGCGGTTGCGCACCAGGACCTCGGTGAGCAGCTTCTCGTCCTTCTGCCAGGGGCGGAGGTCGAGCTCGAGGGAGATACTCCCCGGATACCGGCTGGAGGACAGCTCGTCGAGGAAGGCTCCGATGGGCAGGACGCCGTTCTCGTCGTACACCGGGAGATGGGAGTCCCAGCCCTTGCCGGCGTTGTTCGACAGGTGCACGTGCAGGACCTTGTCGTGGTACCGGCGGAACAGGCCGCCGATGTCCAGCCCGGCCACGGCGGCGTGGCTGGTGTCGAGGACCATGTACGGGTTGCGGTCCAGCTCTTCGAGCTCCTGCCCGGCGTGGAACGACAGCCCCCGCTCGCCGGGGAGCTTCACCGGGAACATGTTCTCCACGGCCACGGTCACTCCGGTCCGCGCCGAGAACTCGGCCAGGTTCTCCTCGATCCACCGGCGGTACCGGCCCTGCCACCGGTACGGCGGGTGGACCACCACCACCTCGGCCCCCACCTCCTCGGCCAGCTGCACGGAGCGGTAGATCTTCCCGAGGGGGTCCGTGCCCCACACCCGCCGGGTGATCAGCAGGAACGGCGCGTGGATGACGTCCACAGTGACGCCGTAGTCCTCGGCGGCCTGGCGCAACAGGTGGGGATCCTGCGTGGTGGGGTCGTTCGTGACCATGACCTCGACGGCCCGGTAGCCGGCCCCGGACACGATGCGGAGGGCATCGCGGAGCGGCACCCGGTAGAAGGGTGCGGTCGAGAGCAGCAGCCGGGGCGCGATGACGCTCACCGGGGCCGCGGCAGAACGAACGTCGTGGTCGGGCGCATGTTCGGCAATTGTATCGGCGCCCCCTCGCAGAGCCGCGAGGCCGTTCGGTGAAGATTCCGTGACGCCTTCCGGCGTCCCGCCGCGGGAGCCGACCCTCCCGGTGGGCTATCCTCACCCGCGAGCGGGTGGGGCTCGAGCGGAAGGACGGCACGACGGAGCGAGACAACGCCCCGGCGTGGGATGGCAAACCGGGCCACTACGAGGTGTGGTTCGTCACGCTGTCCGACGGCCGGACCGGCTACTGGATCAGGTCCACCCTGCACGCGCCCACCGGCGCGCCGCCGGAGGGCCGGGTGTGGTTCGCCCGGTTCGACCGGGAGGACCCCTCCCGGACGCTGGCCCTGAACGCCGGGTTCGCCATGAAGCGGGTGTCCGACCGGCCAGATCCGTTCGAGGTCCGGATCGGCGACGCGGAGTTCGGGTCCGGGCAGGCCGCCGGCAAGCTCGCCGGGTCGGGGCACGAGGTCTCGTGGGATGTCACCTGGCCCACCGGCGACGAGACGCTCCGGCTCCTCCCCGACGCGCTCTACCGCGGCGGCTTGGCCCCCACGAAACCGTTCTCGCCGAACCCCGCCACGAGCTTCTCCGGCACCGTGACCGTCGACGGCGAGACCGTGTCGCTGGAGGGGGTCCCGGGCCAGCAGGGGCACCTGTACGGCTCGCGGCACGCCGAGCGGTGGGCCTGGGCCCACTGCGCGGCGTTCGAGGGGGCCTCCGGTCCCGCCGTGCTCTCGGCGCTGACCGCCCAGGGCAAGCGTGGGCCGGTCACCACCCCGTTCACGACGTTCGTGACCCTGCGGCTCGACGGGCGGACCATCCGGCTGCGCAAGGTCTCCCGGCGGACCGACACGGCCCTGGGGGCGTGGCGGATCGACCTGGCCGACCGCCGCTACCGCCTCACGGGCAGGGTCGCCGCCGACCCCGAGCGCATGGTCCAGGCCCGCTATCTCGACCCCGATGGCACGCCCCGGTGGTGCCACAACAGCGAGGTGTCCTCGTCGAAGTTCGTCCTGTTCGAGCGGATGCGGCGCGGGGGGTTCGAGGAGGTCGCCGTGCTGTCATCCGAGGGCACCACCCACGCCGAGTGGGCCGGGCGCACCCCGGCGCCGGGAGAATTCGCGCCGCACGTGGACCTGGGCCGAACCGGCGAGGCGGCCGGATAGACTCCCGGGCGCCATGAACGTCTCCTCCCTGCTGGCCGAGCAGGCCGCGAACCGGCCCGACGCCAACGCCCTGATCTTCCGGAGCCGGCCGGTGACCTACGCGCAGCTCGACGACGCCGCCGGGCGGGCCTGCGCCGCGTTCGTCGCCTCGGGGGTCCAGCCCGGGGACCGGGTGGCTCTCATGGTCGGGAACGTCCCCGAGTTCGTCTCGGCCCTGTACGGGATCTGGCGGGCCGGGGCGGTGGCGGTGCCGCTCAACGTCATGCTCACCTCGGAGGAGGTCGGGTACATGCTGGCCGACGCCGGGGTCCGGGCGGTCGTCACGCAGATGGGGGAGCTCCCCACGATCCTGGCCGTCCGCGACCGCCTGTCCGAGCTCGACACGGTCTTCGTGGTGGCCGGCCCCCCGGTCCCGCCCCGGACGGTCTCCTACGAGCACGCCATGGGGCGCCACCAGCCCATCCGCGAGGCCACGGACTCCCCCGACGGGCTGGCCCTCATCCAGTACACCTCAGGGACCACTGCCGACCCCAGGGGGGCCATGCTCGGCCACGACAACCTGTTCGCGAACATGGACCAGATGGAGCAGGTCCCGTCGATGAAGATCCTGTCCGACGACGTCGTGCTGCTGGTGCTTCCGCTGTTCCACATCTACGCGCTGAACGTGATCCTGGGGATGTCGGTCCGGGGCGGGGGCACCGCGGTGCTGGTGGAACGGTTCGAGCCCGGCGAGGCCCTCGGCCTCATCGAACGCCATGGGGTGACGCTGCTGCCCGGAGCCCCGCCCATGTACGTGGCCTGGCTGGACGAGCCCGAGGACCGGCGGAGCTCGTTCGCGTCGGTCCGGATGGCCGTGTCGGGGGCGGCGCCCCTGGCCCCGGAGGTCCTCCAGCGGTTCCGCCAGCGGTTCGGCGTGACGATCTGGGACTCGTACGGCCTCACCGAGGCCGGTCCGGCGGTCACGTCGAACGCAGCAGGTCCCGAGGCGCGTCCCGGATCGATCGGGCTGCCCATCCCCGGGCTGGAGGTGCGGCTGGTCGAGGAGGGCGAGGGCGGCCTGGCGGACGTGGAGGAGGGCGACCCCGGCGAGATCCTGGTCCGGGGGCCCAACGTGTTCCGGGGGTACTGGCGGAAGGAGGACGCTACGGCCGCGACGCTCGCGGACGGGTGGCTCCGCACCGGCGACGTGGCGTACCGCGACGAGGACGGCTACCTGTTCCTGGTGGATCGGACCAAGGACCTCATCATCGTGAGCGGGTTCAACGTGTTCCCCAAGGAGGTGGAGGAGGCCCTGGCCCGCCTGCCCGGGGTGTCCGAGGCCGCCGTGATCGGGATCCCCGACCCGCGCACCGGGGAGGCCGTGAAGGCCATGGTCGTGCTGGACGAGGGCGCCACCGCGACCCCGGAGAGCCTGGCGGACGGCGTCAGCCGGTTCCTGGCCCGGTTCAAGATCCCCAGGGTGATCGAGATCGTCAGCGAGATCCCCCGTCATCCCACCGGGAAGATCCTCCGCCGGGCCCTCCGCGGCGAGGACGTCCTCGGCGGCACCGGGGACGGGGGTCCCTCGACCGGTCCCCGGCCGCCCGGCACGGGAGCGCGCCCGTAGAATAGCCCGCGCCATGTGGATCTTCCCCCTGGCGGCGGCCGTGATCGCGCTGGTGTTCGCCGCGATCGTCGGCTGGCGGTTCGCCCGGCTCCGCCGTCCGTATCTCGCGGCCTGGGCCGTGGCCCTCCTGATGTTCGCGGCGGCGTCCTCCGCCGCGTTCCTGGGGATCCGCAACGGCTGGAACTCAGGCGAGTACCGCATCTACTGGTTGCTCGGTGCGGTGCTGAACGTGCCCTTCCTCGCGCTCGGCGAGCTGCTGTTGCTGCTCCGCGATCGCCGGGTCCGGGCGGTGCTGCTCTTCGTCGCGCTGTTCGGGACGGCGTTCGCCCTGAACGTCGTCAGGACCGCGGACGTCCACGGCTCCGCGTTCGCCTGCCACGACCTCCCCCTGGGGAAGGACGTCTTCGCGTCCGAAGGGCCGGTTCCGGAGGAGACCGCGAAGCTGTGCAGCTCGGGGGAGCCTCCCGGGCTCGCGTACCGGCTGGCCCAGTACTTCAGCTACCCCGCGTATGTGGTGCTCGTCGGGGGAGCGGCGTGGTCGGCGTGGCGCATGCGGCGGGACCGGGCGCTGCGGGACCGGTTCCTGGGGACCCTGGGCATCGCCGTCGGGGCCACGATCGTGGCGATCGGGTCGGGGGTGGGGGCGGGGCTCGACGTGGTGCCCGTGTTCTCGATCGGGCTCGCCCTCGGGATCGCGGTGATGTTCTGGGGATTCCTCAGGGCGTCGTCGGGGCGGCGGGACGCCCGGTCGTCCGATCCGGCACCTGCCTGAAAGGTGAATGAGAAGTATGCGACGAGGGCGCTGAGCTCGACGGCGGCGGTGCCGAGACCGGCCGGTCGGACGAGTTCCCCGATCGCACCTCCTCCGGCTGATGAGCAAAGCGAGGCTCCCTCCGGTTCGGGAGGGGGCCTCGCCCTTGCATCCGTGTGCCGTCGAGGGGCCGATCGCCTCCTACGGGACGATCACGGGCACGCTATTGCCGTAGAGCCCGGCCGCCACGGTGGTCCCGAGCTTGATGACCGAGGTGAACTCCGTCGTGCTGACGAGCCCGGCGTTCGTGATGGTCGCGAACGAGCCTCCCCCGTTCGTGCTCTGCTTCACTCCGGTACCGGACACGGCGGCCAGGATGTTCATGTCGTTGGCCGGGTTGATGAACAGGTCCGAGATGTAGTTGCCGGCGAGCGCCGACATGGCGGTGAAGCTGGCGCCGCCGTTCGTGCTGATGGAGGCGCCGTACCCGAACACGATCACCTTGGAGGGGCTGACGCGGTCGAAGGTGACGCCGGTCGTGTAGGACGGCAGGTTTCCGGTGATCTTCGTGCAGGTCGTCCAGTCGTTCGTGGTGCGGTACACGCCGTTGGTCGTGGCCACCAGGCCGACCAGCCCGTTGTTCGGCTGCATGGCGAAGTCGTACGCGAACGTCAACAACGGGAAGCAGTTCGGGTTCTTGGTGATCCAGCTGGCGCCGCCGTTGGTCGTGATGGTGAATCCGGAGAACCCCATGACGTCGATGTGGTTCTTGTTCGTCTTGTCGACCTGGACGGCGGTGCCGTACGTCGGCGCGTTCGAGCCCGTGAACTGGGTCCAGCTCGCGCCCTGGTTCGCGGTGAACGCGGTGGCTCCGTACCCGGTCACCACTCCGTACCCCGCGTTGAAGAAGTCGAAGCCCTGGGGCCAGTAGACCGTCGGGAGCCCGCTGTTGCTCGCGGCGAAACTGGCCCCGTCGTTCGTCGTCTTCTGCACGCCCAGCTGGTCCGCTCCCGCGAGGAAGGTGGTGGTGCTCCCAGGGATGGCTGCGAGCGAGCTGATGAAGATCTGGTTGATGCCGCCGTTCACCGCGGCCCACGAGCCGGTCGTCGTCTTGAACACCCCGTACGGGTAGGCCAACCCGGCGAACACCGTCGTCTGCGTCACCGGGTTCACGGCGAGGGCCAGGACGGTGCTAGACGAGGGGAGCCCGGTGCTGGAGGGGGCCCAGCTGCCCCCGAAGTTCGTGCTGATCTGGATCCCGCCGAAGCTCAGTCCCGCGTACACGACGTTGGGGTTCGAGGGCCTGAGGGCCAGCGAGAGCGCCGCCGAGGACGACAGGGGCGTGAGGCTCCAGCTCGATCCCCCGTTGGTGCTCTTGTACACGCCAGACGAGGCCGCCGCCAGCATCAGGAGATGCTGGGCGGGGTTGATCAGCAGGGCGTTCACTGCATCGTTGAACGCGATCCCGGTGTGCGACGAGGTCCAGCTCGAACCGGAGTTCGTCGACTTGTAGATGCCGTTGGCCCCGATCGCGAAGATGGTGGTGTGCGTGGTCGGGTCGACCCTCACCCCGAAGAACTGGGTGTAGTACGAGCCGTTCCGGGGGAGCCCGGTGTTGACGGGCGCCCAGGAGGTGCCGCCGTTCGTCGACTTGAAGATGCCGGCCATGTCGGTGGACGCGTACAGGATCGCCGGCGTGCTCTGGTCGATGGTCACCGAGGTCACCGAGCCCGTGATGCCCGTGTTCGCCGGCGCCCAGCTCGATCCGCCGTTCGTGCTCTTGTACACCGTGCCTCCCGACGCCATGTACAGCGTGGTCGGGGTGCTGGTCTGGATGGTCACGGCATCGGCCGCAATCGTGTTGCCGAGCGTCCCGTTCCGGAACGACCAGCTCGATCCACCGTTGGTCGAGAGCATGAGCCCGCCGTGCGACGTCGCGGCGTAGACGCTCCCCCCGTTCGGGGTGATGGCCAGGGCGTTGATGTTCCCCCCGCGGGGGCCACCGGTGGTCCAGACGCCCGCGCCGGCAAGGGCCGCCGGAGCGGGCAGGATCGCCGCCGACAGGACCAGAAGCGCGGAGGCGATGGACCCCGCGGCTCCCATCCTGAGGGCAGCACGCAACGGGCGGTGCCTCTGCATTGGTTCCTCCCCCTTTCGAACCTTGTGGACAGGATCACACCATCCGTCGACCTGAAGGTGAATGGGAGGACCGAAGGTCCCGTGCCGGACGGGACCTTACGCACCTGCCGGGACCGCCGGGGCGGGTCGATCCCTCCGTGGAACGATTCGCGGGGGCGGGAGCCATGACGGACATCGCATACGTGGTGGTCGAGGAGACCTATCTCATGAAGGGCTCCCTGGGGGCCGAGGTCCGCTGCCTGGTGTGGTCCGAGGGGGACCGCTGGGGCGAGTTCGCCCTGCCCCTGTGCGAGGTCCTGTCCTCGTTCCGGGCTCGGGTCGTCTCCGACCTCGAAGCCGAGATGTTCGTCAGGTCCCGCTGCGCGGCCGCCTGACCCAGGCCCGAATCCGAGCGGTGACTTCGTCCAGGTCTCGCGCCTGGGCATGCCGCTGGTGAACGAGGTCGTCGTCCCGGTGCGCGGCCACTCCCACGGACACGACCATGGCCACGTCCACGGACACGATCATGGCCACGCCCCCGGGCCGGCCCCGGCGGGCCCGGCGCTGGACCGGCCCCTATACCGGCGGGGACTGGCCGGGCTGGCCGTGGCCGGCGGTCTCCTGCCGTCACCGACGGCCATCGCGGTCCTGCTCGCGACGTTCTCGGCGCACCGGGTGCCGTTCGGCCTGGCCCTCATCGCCTCGTTCAGCGTGGGGATGGCGACTGCGCTCATCGCGGTGGGGTTCCTGGCGTTCCGGGCTCGCCGGGCGGTGTCTCGGAGGCTCTCGGGCCGCCTGCTGTGGGCCGTGCCGGTGGTCACGGCGCTCGTCATCGCCGGCGTGGGCCTGGTGGTGTCGATGAGGGGCGTTCGCAGCGCTTCTGATCCGGGCCGGGACCGCTCGCCGACAGACCGGGCGGCCCTGCCGCCGCGCCGCTACCCCTCCGCGGCCTCCAGGCTGGCCGACCATCGGAGTGGACCGGCCGGGGCGGATCCCGGCTCGTCGGTGGATTCCTCGGTCACCAGGATCCGGTCGAACTGCCTCGGATCGAACTCCAGGAGCACGATCACCAGGCCGTCCTCCGGCGTGAAGTCGACCACGTGGCGGAACGACTCGCGGTCGCCGAGCCACAGGCGGTACACGGAGCCCGGGGCCGGCGGGCGCACGTCGGTGCCGAACAGCGCGACCTCCGCCTCCCGGTAGCCCAGCAGGACCGTGCTCGGGGCCCGGTTGCCTTGCAGCGGGACCTTCTTCGCGTCCGGCTGGGCCATGAGCCGGGTCACCCTGGCCAGGTCGGCCTGGCGGTCGGTGGCGTCGCCGAGCCGGTTGTTGAGCACGGCGTTCCAGGCGGTGAGGCCGATCAGGGCGATGGCCGCGGCCGCCGTGAGCCACGACCCCACTCCTCGGCGCAGCGCCGGCCGGCCCACCGGGACCCCCGGACGGAGCTCCTCGCGCAGGCGCGGGAGCAGCAGCCGGGGAGGGTCGGCGGGGGAGACCGCCAAGGCCAGCTCGTCGGCGAGCGACTGGAACTCGGCCAGGATCCGCCGGCACCGGTGGCACCCCGGGACGTGGTCCGCCAGGAGACGCTCGGCCTCGCGCTCGTCCTCGCCGTCGAGGCTTCGCAGGACGTGCGCCGCCAGCAGCTGGTCGATGGCCTCGTGGTCGCCGTCCGGCCGGGGCGTGCGATCGCTCATCCGGCGTCGGTCCTCAGGAGCCGCCGGAGCTTCTGCATCGCGGCCAGCGTCCTCGTCTTCACGGTTCCCAGTGGGATCTCCAACTCCTCGGCGATGTCCGCCTGCGTGTACCCCTGGAAGTAGGCCATCTCCAGCACCCGCCGCTGGTCCGGCGGCAGCGCCAGGAGCGCCTCGCGGACCTCCTTGCGCCTCACGGCGAGCCAGGCCTGCTCCACGACGTCCTCCGCTACATCTTCGTCGGCCGGGCTCTCGAGGTTCATGGCCCGCTCGGTCCGGCGGCGGAGGCGCTCCTCCCGCCGGACCGTGTCCACGGCCCGGTGGTGGACGAGCGACAGGAAGAACCCCCGGAACGTCCCCCGGGCCGGGTCGAACGCCTCCGGGGCCCGCCATATGGCCAGGAAGGCGTCGTGGACCACCTCCTGGGCCAGCAGCTCCTGCCCGGTCACGCGCAGGGACAGCCCGTAGGCCGCCGGGGCATAGCGCCGGTACAGCTCCTCGAACGCGTCGGCGTCGCCTTCCCGCAGTCGCGCGTGGAGCTCGAGGTCGAACCGGTCCTCGAAGTCACGATCCCCCACACGACCATTCTCCCGGCCGGGGAGCCCGCCGGCACGGCCGTCCGTCCATGTTCCCTCGGTAGGATGGGCCTCCGTGAGCGAGGACCGGACGCTGCCCCAGGTGCTGATGTTCTCCCGCCGGAGCTGCGGCCTGTGCGACAAGGCCCGGGCCGTGATCCTCGCGGAACGCGAGCGGACCCCGTTCGGGTTCGACGAGGTCTTCATCGACGGCGACGACGACCTCGAGGACGCCCACGGCCTCCGCGTGCCCGTCATCGAGATCGACGGGGTGGAGGAATTCGAGACGTTCGTCGACCCCGCCCGGTTCGCCTATCTGGTTGGCGGCCGGCGGCGCTGACCGGCCGGGGGCCGCCCCCCAGCGGCCCCGGGCGGATCCCGTTCGGTCCGGTCCCCTCCACGGCTCCTCCGGTCGGGAGCTTGTGCGTTTGAGAGCGATTCACGATGGCGCTAGCATCTGCACCGATGCCCTCGACGCCGAGCTCCTGCCGGTGAGAGAGCGCCCCATCCCCGAGGCCACGGTGGGGCGCCTGCCCGTCTACCTCCGGGTCCTGCTGGAGATGGCCGAGGGCGGCACGATCACCGTCTCCTCCGAGGCCCTGGCCGAGGCCGCGGGGGTCAACTCGGCGAAGGTCCGCAAGGACCTGTCGCACCTCGGGTCCTACGGGACCCGGGGGGTCGGCTACGACGTGGCCTACCTCATCCACCAGGTCCGCCGGGAGCTCGGGCTGACCCAGCACTGGCTGGTGGTCATCGCCGGGATCGGGAACCTGGGACACGCCCTGGCCAACTACCGGGGGTTCTCCGAGCGGGGGTTCGAGGTGGTCGCGCTGGTGGACGCCGACGGGGCCAAGGTGGGGGAGGAGGTGGCCGGCCTGCCGATCCGGCACATCGACGACCTCCCGCAGGTGACCCGGGAGCGCGAGGTGGCCATCGGAGTCATCTGCACGCCGGCGGGCGCGGCCCAGGAGGTGGCCAACCGGATGGTCGGGGCCGGCATCCGCTCGATCCTGAACTTCGCCCCGGCCATCATCTCGGTGCCGGCCGGGGTGTCGCTGCGGAAGGTGGACCTGTCCATCGAGCTGCAGATCCTGGCCTTCTACGAGCAGCGCAAGGCCATCCTGTCCGAGGTCCGGCGGGGAAAGGGCCCGCGGGGCGACGGCGACGTCCCTCCCGCGGAGGCCTCCTCCCTCGATTTCGCCCCGGCGCGGGGCTGATCCGATGCCGATCCTGGCCCTGGGCGTCTCGCACCGCCGCGCGTCGGTGGAGCTCCTGGAGCGCCTGGCTTTCGCCCAGGACGAGCTGGGCAAGGCCTACCACCACCTCACCCGGACGGACTCCATCCGCGGCGCCGTGCTGCTGTCCACGTGCAACCGCGTGGAGGTGTACGCCGAGGTCGAGGCCTATCACGCCGGGTTTCAGGCCCTGAAGGGGTTCCTGGCCGACTCCCGCGAGATCCCGGCCGACGACTTCGCCGAGCCGCTGTACTCGCACTACGAGGAGCAGGCCGCGGAGCACCTGTTCGGGGTGGCCTCGGGGCTCGACTCGATGGTCCTCGGCGAGCCCCAGATCCTGTGGCAGGTCCGCCAGGCCCACCGGGCCGCCCACGCGGAGGACGCGACCACCCCGGTGTTGACCCAGCTGTTCCGGCGGGGGGTGCAGACGGGCAAGCGGGCCCGGGCGGAGACGGCGATCGGGGCCAGCCCGGCCGCGTTCGTGCAGGCCGGCGCGTCGCTGGCCGAACGGGCCCTGGACGGGCTGTCCGGCCGCTCGCTGGCGGTGATCGGGGCGGGGAAGATGTCCGAGCTGGCCGTGGGCGAGCTCGCCCCACGGGGGTTCGCCCGGGTGGTGGTCCTGGCTCGGCGGCCGGAGCGAGGGGAGCGGATGGCCCGGAGCGCCGGCGGCGAGGTGGCCTCGTTCGACCGGCTCGACCAGGCTCTGGCGGAGGCCGATCTGGTGGTGTCGGCCACGGCCGCGGCGGCCATCGTGGTGTCCCGGGACGCGGTGGCCGAGGCCCAGCGGCGGCGGGACGACCGGCCCCTGTTCCTGCTGGATCTGGCGGTGCCCCGCGACGTGGAACCGGCAGCCGCCGGGGTCCCGGGGGTGCACCTGGCGAACATCGACCACCTCCGCGAGGTGGTGGTCCGGGCCGACGAGGCCGAGCTGGACCGGGTCCGGGCCATCGTGGCCGAGGAGGTCGAGGGGTTCCGGGCGTGGCGGCGGGCCGTCCGGCTGGCCCCGGCGATCCAGGCGCTGTACGAGCGCGCCGAAGGCGTCCGAACGGCGGAGATGGACCGCCTCCGGACCCGCCTGGGCGGGCTGTCCGACGACGAGCTCAGGGCGATCGATGCGGCCACGAAGGCCATCGTGGCCAAGCTCCTCCACCGGCCGGTTTCGAAGGCCAAGGCCCCGGGGGTGGCGGGAGACGCGGCGGCCCGGGCCCTGGCCGAGCTGTTCGGCCTGGACCTCCCGCCCGCGTGACCACCCCCGGCGCAGGGGCCGGCCCGCGCTCCCGCGAGCTGTTCGACCGGGCCCGGCTGGTCATCCCCGGCGGCGTGAACTCCCCGGTCCGGGCCTTCCGCTCGGTCGGCGGGACCCCGCTGTTCGTCGAACGCGGCGAGGGCGCGTACGTCACCGACGCCGACGGCCGCCGGTACGTGGACCTGGTGATGTCGTGGGGAGCCCTGCTGTTCGGGCACGCCCGCCAGGAGATCGTCGCGGCGGCGACGGGGGCGGCCCGGCGCGGAACCTCGTTCGGCGCCCCCACCGAGGCCGAGCTGGAGATGGCGGAACGCGTCGCCCGTCTGGTCAACTCCGTGCAGCGGGTCCGCCTGGTGTCCTCGGGCACGGAGGCGTGCATGACTGCAGTCCGGCTGGCTCGCGGGGTCACCGGCCGGGACGGCGTGGTGAAGTTCGCGGGGTGCTACCACGGCCACTCCGACGCGCTCCTGGCCACCGCGGGGAGCGGAGTGGCCACGTTCGGGCTCCCGGACTCTCCCGGCGTGACGAAGGCCGCCGCCGCCGACACGATGGTCGCGCCGTTCAACTCGCTCGACGCCGTGGGGGACCTGTTCGCCGCTCGCGGCGAGGACATCGCATGCGTCATCGTGGAGCCGGTCGCCGCGAACATGGGCGTGGTCCCTCCCGCACCCGGGTTCCTGGAGGGCCTCCGCTCGCTGTGCGACGAGTCCGGCGCGTTGCTGGTCTTCGACGAGGTCATCACGGGCTTCCGTCTGAGCCCCGGGGGCGCGCAGTCCGTCACGGGCGTCGCGCCGGACCTCACCACGCTCGGCAAGGTCCTCGGTGGCGGGTTCCCGCTGGCCGCGTTCGGGGGGCGGGCCGACGTCATGGCCCACCTCGCGCCGGAGGGGCCCGTGTACCAGGCCGGGACGCTCTCGGGGAACCCCGTGGCGGTGGCGGCCGGCCTGGCCGCGCTCGATCTGATCGAGCGCGAGCCGCCCTACGAGCGTCTCGTCCGGGCCGCCCGGGACCTCGAGTCGGGGCTCGCCGAGGCATTCGAGCGGGCGGGGCAGCCGGTCGTGGTGAACCGCTCCGGCAGCCTGTTCTCGGTGTTCTTCGCCGACCAGCCCGTGGCCGACTACGAGTCGGCCCGGCGGGCCGACCACGCCCGCTACGCCGGGTTCTTCCACGACATGCTCGACGGCGGCGTGTACCTCCCGCCGTCCGGGTACGAGGGCTGGTTCCTCTCCGCAGCGCACGGCGATGGGGAGGTCGGCAGGATCCTGGAGGCCGCGGAGCGCGCTACTTCGCGATGGTGATGAACAGGACGATGGCCATCGCGATGACCATGATCCCGAAGATGATGAACTGGACGCTTCCGGAGTCGATCAGGCTGGTTCCGAGCACGTTCCCACCCCCTCCCCGGCCCTAGGCCGGACCCCTCCACTCGGGTTGTCTCCCGCCGGTGAGGACGTCCTTGCGTTTGCGCTCGGCGCGGTCCAGGAACGGAAGATGGACCAGGAACAGGATCACGGATGCGCCGAGGAACGCCCAGCTGTAGATCGGGATGCTCCCGCGGTTGTGATAGGCGAACACGGTGACGGTGGGGCCGCCGTTGTTGAAGAACGCGTGCGCCGCGGCCAGGGAGATCCCGCCGACGCTCGTGAACTTCACGTCGGTGACCGTGAAGTCCGAGGGCACCACCTGGCCGCTGTCGCCCAGGGTCTCGTTGGCCTGCTGGGCCATGAAGTCCTGCACCGCGGTGGTCACCGTGCCCACCGATGCCGTCCGCTCGTCGTCCTCGCCGACCGGGGCCTCCCAGGGCCGCCCGGGATACCGCTCGATGACCGGATACCGCGGCGAGGCCACCTCCACGCCCATCCCCAGGGCCTGCCAGTGCGGCTCGGTCCCCCGGGGGCCCAGGTTCGACTTCGTGTCGAGGCCCCCGGACACGAAATACCCGGTGACCCACAGCCCGGACAGGATGATCATCCACCCGAACAGAGCCACCGCCATCACCAGATACCCCATCCGGGGGCCGAACACGGCGGCCAGGATGATGTACACGCTCCCCACGAAGATGATGATGGCCATGGCCACCGTGAGGTAGCCGACGATCGACGAGCACCGCAGCCCCGGCCCGCACGAGATGTCGGCCAGGAAGGCCACCCCGCTGATCACTGGGCCGGCTCCTGTGGGGCCACGTAGCCCTTGGCCTTCGTGTTGGTGCACACGTTGAGCTCGGGGGGCACCAGCTTCGGGTCCTGGATCGAGATGATGTACTCCACGATGTCCTGGATCTGCTGGTCGTCCAGGGCCCCTTTGAACCGCACGCTCCACGACGGCATGTCGGTGCCGTCCCGGCCCCGCATGATCGTCTGGCGGAGGTCGTCGAGGTTGCGGATGGCCGAGTGCTCGGGGATGTTCGGCCCCGCGCACACCGTCCGCAGGTTCGGCACCGTCACCCGCAGGCCGTTGTAGATGTTCACGCCGCCGCCCAGGATCGGGTTCTCGCCGTGGCACCGCACGCATCCCACCCCCAGCTGGTTCTCCTCGGTGAACAGCTGGACGGCCTGGGCGCCGCGCTCGATGGCCTGCTCGGTCTGGGCCTCGGCCTGGTCGCGGTTGAGCCCGGGCTCCTTCAGCCACACCAGCGGCACGAGGATCACGAACAGCAGGATGAAGGCCACCCCCCACCCCTGGAGCTTCTCCAGCCGGGGCTTCTCCAGGTCGGCGTCGGCCGGGCCGGGCTGCATGGCGGGCGGGATGTCCGGCCCGCCCCTCGGCCGGACCTTCCCCTTCGACTGGTAGGCCAGGGCCGCCAGGAACAGGATGAAGAACAGGGGGATCAGGAGGAAGGCCAGGAGCTGCGCGTTCGAAAGGGCCAGCATCGCCACTCAGGTCCCCACGCAGAACGGCCCCTGGGGGGGCTCGTTGATCGTGTCGGTGCCCCGCGGGGGACCGGGGTTCAGGATGGAGGTGTCGACCATGAGGTTCCCGCCATCCACCGAGATGGGGAACCGCTGCAGGCCCGTGGGGGCCGGCCCCAGCTCGTACTCGCCGGCGTAGTTGTACTTCGAGCCGTGGCAGGGGCACTCGAACCACTCCGACTGCTGGCAGAACGGGACCCGGCACCCCAGGTGGACGCACCGCTGGTAAAGGGCCATGAGCCCGAGGTCCGGGATCACGTAGCCCTCGGTGACGTAGTCGACGCCGGTGGCGTCGTCCTTGCCGGTCCCCTTGTACGGCACCACGTAGAACCGGCCGGACCCGTAGTAGAAGGGCTGGTTGGTCTGCTCGATCAGGGACTTGATGTCGGCCACCGACCCGGCGTTGATGGTCGAGCCGAACCCGCCCTTCAGGTTCGGCCACAGGAACGCGATCGAGGCCCCGCCGAACTGCGCGCCGAAGATCAGCAGCGAGCTCACCAGCGACCGCCGGAAGAAGTCACGGCGGGAGACCGGGGCGGCCTTCGCCCTGCCCGGCTTCTCTTCCCGGACCGGCTCCGGCCCCTCGCCGATCGCGGTGGCCACCGGCCCCCGTCGGGTCCGCATCAGCGAGATCGCCAGCAGCGCCAGAAACAGCACCGCGACGATGACGGCGACCATCACGGCGATCTTCGTGTCGGTGAGCGCGGCGGCGAGTGGCGTCATAGCTCGAAGAACAACCCCTGTGTCCACGGCCACACCCAGTTGAACCCGGGGCCCCGGAAGAAGCACCCGATGATCGTGAGGATGGCTCCGAACATGAACAGCATCGTGAACAGCGTCATGGCGATCTTACGATCGCCGGGCTTCGTGGATGGGTTCCGGTCCACGTACGGGATCAGGGCCAGCCCCACCAGGATGAACGTGGGGATGGTCACGCCGGCCACCATCGGGTGGAAGTACCGGAGGAGCTCCTGCAGGGCCAGGAAGTACCACGGCGCCTTCGACGGATTCGGCGTGAGGTTGGGGTTGGCCAGCTCGCGGAGCGGGGCGTTGACGAACACCGAGAAGATCGTGAGCCCGGCCGAGACGATCAGCAGGGCCACGAACTCCTCGATCATCAGGTGGGGGAAGGTGTTGACGCGGTCGCCCTGCTCCCGCTCGACGCGCTGCACGCCCTCCGGCGCCACCAGCGCCAGCAGGCGGTGCTTGTCCGGAGCCCCCGCCTTCGGGGTGGGAACCCGCCCGGTGGGCCCGGGGGCCAGCCGCGTCGCCGCGGGTGCTGCCACGGCCGCCGCCGGGGCACCAGCGCCCACCGGCGCTGCGGTGGGAGCCCCTCCGGCCACGCCTGCCGGGACCGGAGCCTGCGCGGGCTCGCCCGCGCCGTCGCCACCGGCCCCGTCGCCACTGGCGGGAGCCGCCGCTGCGGCCGTCGGCGGTCGGGGAGCGGGCTCGCCGTGCGCGGCCCGGTACGCCCGGACGGCGGCCGAGCGGGCCCGGCCCTCCGCCACCCGCTGGCTGGTCCCCTTCCCGAGCTCCTCGGCCAGGACCCGGTCGTAGGTCTCCTGGTCGAGCGGAACCTCTTCGCGCGCCAAGTATCAGCCTCCTACAGCGGCCCCGAGATGCCGCCGTCCTTGCGGATCCGCCAGAAGTGCACCGCCAGGAAGATCACCAGGACGAACGGCAGCGCCAGCACGTGCAGCACGTACCACCGCAGCAGCGTGTTCGGGCCCACGTTCACCCCGCCCAGCAGCAGGAACTGCGCCTGTTTCGAGATCAGCGGCACGTACCCGCCGAGCGAGGTCCCCACGGTGACCGCCCAGATCGACAGCTGGTCCCAGGGGAGCAGGTACCCGGTGAACGACAGGCCCAGGGTCAGGAACAGCAGGATGACCCCGACCACCCAGTTGAACTCCCGGGGCGGCTTGTAGGCCCCCGTGTAGAACACCCGGGCCATGTGCAGCGTCACCGAGAACACCATGAGGTGGGCTCCCCACCGGTGGATGTTCCGGACCAGGTCGCCGAAGAACACGCTGCTCTGGATGCGCTGCATGTCGGCGTACGCGGTGGCCCCCCCGACGTCGGCGGCGGGGCGGTAGAAGAACATCAGGAAGATGCCGGTCACCGTGAGCAGGATGAACAGGAAGAACGAGATCCCGCCCAGGCAGAACGTGTAGGTCAGCTTCAGCCCGTGCCGCTTCACCTTCACCGGGTGGAGGTGGTAGAGCACGTTGTTCATCATGGCCAGGGAACGGTCCCTGGACGTGTCCCTGTAGCCCTTCCGGAAGATCGAGCCGGGCCGGAAGACCGACTTCCAGACCTCGGTGTCGCGGACCCTGTCAAGCAACTCCATCGGCGAGGGCGGCTTCAGCTTCAACCCGGTCTCGTTCCCCTCTTCCTAGACGGCTTCCGGCTGTTGCTGGGACATGGGGACGGCGCCCATCGTGCGGGGGCCCGTCTCGCGCTCGTCCGGCAGGCGCGCATAGTACAGGCAATCGCTGGGGCACCGTTCCACGCACACCGAGCAGCGGGTGCAGGCGTTGTCGTCCACCACGAAGATGGCGAACGCCTGCCCCACCTCGGATTCCACGGCCTCGTTCTCGGCGCTCTGCACGATGCCCGGATCCAGCATGAAGATGCAGTTCCACGGGCACACGTCCTCGCACGCCCGGCACAGGATGCACGGCTCGGGGTCCAGCATGAGGTGCTTCGGCGACTTCACGCCCTGGCTCAGCCAGGTCGCGTCGACGGCCTGCACCCCGTAGTCCGTGTGGATGTCGACTTCGGTCTTGTTGAATGGCACGGCCTCTAGATCACTCCCAACGCTCGCTCATCGGTAACCGCCGGTGACCCGGGTGTCGCCGCCCTGGCCCCGCAGCTTCTTCCGGTGCTGCTGGAGCAGGTACGCGATGAGGAAGAAGTTGGCGAACCAGAACGTGATCCACCCGGCGGCGATGGCCTCCTTCAGCTTCACCAACCAGAACGTCTTCCACCGCAGTGTCTGGTCGGCGAAGTACAGCCAGAACGACGGGATCACGGCCAGGAGGACCATGGCGGCGAACGCGATGAGCACGGAGAACACCACCGCGCTCGTCCACGTCCATTCCCATTCGCGGAGGAACCGGTTCCCGCGATCCACCAGCGGCTGGAGCCTCTTGGGATAGAGCCTCATGTCGAGGGATCCTCGTCGTCCACAGGCGCGGGCATTCTACCGACCGGCGCGGGGCTCTCGCAGCCCGCGGCCGGGAGGCTCGCAGGTTCGCCGGATGGCCTTGTGAAGCCGTTCACAAGCATCCCCGACACTATCCGACGAAGCGCTCCGCGTGTGCAACCCACGCGCGAGCCGAGGCGTCGCGGGGCCACCGGCTGACGGCGACCGGGAGTGGCTGCCCCGGCGCTCCGTACACTTGGCGACGGGCGCGACCGTTCCGGTCCGCACCCCGCACCGTCCATGGTCGCCAACGTCACCAGAGGGATCTCCGAGTGGTGGGCCCCCGCCCTGGCCTTCGCGGCGGGGGTGGTGTCGTTCGCCTCGCCCTGCGTCTTCCCGCTGGTCCCGGGCTACCTGGCCTTCGTGTCCGGTTCCTCGACCGTGGCGGGGGAGGATCGGAACCGTCGCCGGCAGGTGCTCCCGATCGTGCTGTTCATCCTGGGCTTCGCCATCGTGTTCACGGCCCTGGGGGTGGTCGTGGGGCAGGCGCCCGGAGGGACCCTGGACCGGGCGCTGCATTCGGACGTCGTGCTCCGCATCGCCGGCGCGTTCGTGCTGCTGTTCGGGGTGGCCATGGTCATGTACGCGCTGCGGCTCGGATCCCCTTCGATGTACGCGGAGCGCCGTCCGCTGCTGTCGAAGGTGAAGCCTGGCCCGGCCGGGGCCCTCCCGCTGGGGATGGCCTTCGCCCTCGGATGGTCGCCGTGCATCGGGCCGGTGCTCGGGGTGATCCTGGCCGTCGCCGCCTCCCAGGGTGGGGGGGCGGTCCGGGGCGGCGGGCTGCTGTTCCTGTACTCGCTGGGGCTCGGCCTCCCGTTCCTGCTGATCGGCCTCGGCGTGAAGCGCCTCCTGGGGGCCCTGGGCTTCGTGAAGCGGAACTATCACTGGTTCGCCGGCGTGTCGGGCGCGATCATGGTCGCGATCGGCTTCCTGCTGGTGAGCGGGCTGTGGCAGGAGTTCGTGACCCCGTGGCTCAATCGACTGTCCAAGATCACGCCACCGTTGTGAGGAGGCGATCCGCGATGAAGTGGGTGACCAGGGAGCGGCCGAAGACCGACCGGATCGCGTGTCCGTGGCTGATCCGGCGGTTCGTCGACCCTGAGGCGGAGATCCTGTACGTGCCGGCCGACCGCGTGCTGGAGGTGGCCGCCGAGGAGGGAGCGCGGTCGTTCGACGCGCCCGGGGCCGAGTTCACCCACCGCGACGGGCTGTGCTCGTTCGAGGTGCTGATGGAGGAGTTCTCGCTGGGCCGGTCGAACGATCCGGCGCTGGAGCGTCTGGCCCGGATCGTGCACGCGGCCGACGTGGCCGAGGCCCGCGACTCCGACCCGCTGGGGCCGGGTCTGGAGGCCATCGGCGTGGGCGGGCTCGACGTCGAGGCCGACGACCACCGACTGCTGGAACGGGGCCAGTTCGTCTACGACGCGCTGTACGCGTGGTGTCGCCGGCACGCCGACGGATGATCGCCGGGTCGCGCCGGTGAACCCGGTGACCCGGTGACCCGGTGACCGGAGACGGACGGCGGATCCTCGCGGCGCAGGCCCTCCGCGCCGCCGGCTACGGGATGACGTCGGTGCTCCTGGGCGCCTCGCTCCAGGCCCGGGGATGGTCGAGCGCGCAGGTGGGAGCGCTCCTCGCCGCGATCCTGGCCGGCACGGCCGTCGTGTCGGTCCTGCTGGGGCGGACCGCGAACCGGGTGGGACGGCGCCGGTGGTACGCGCTGCTGTTCGCCGGGTTGGCCGGGGCGGGGGTGGCCTTCGGACTGACCACGGAGCTGTGGGTCCTGGTGGCCGTGGCCCTGGCCGGCACGCTCTCCACCGACGTCGTGGAGTCGGGCCCGTTCACCTCGCTGGAGCAGGCCATGCTGCCCCAGGCCGCCCTGGAGGGGCGGCGGACGCGGGCCTTCGGCGTCTACAACGCGGTGGCGGCCGTGGCGGGCTCGCTGGGGGCCCTCACCGCCGGGCTCCCCGGGCTCCTTCATCAGGGCGCCGCGTCTGCGCCGAGCCACGGCTGGTTCCTCGTCCTGGTCCCGATCGGCGTGGCCGGGGCGTGGATCGCGTCCACGCTGTCGCCGGCCGTGGAGGCCGAACACCGGGCGGCCGGCGAGCCCCCTCCGCGCCCCCTGGAGCGTTCGCGCGGCACCGTCGTGCGCCTGGCCGGCCTGTTCGCCGTGGACTCCTTCGGCGGGGGATTCGTGGTCCAGGCCTTCATCGCGTACTGGCTCCGGGTGCGCTTCGGGGCCTCCCTGGAGTTCCTGGCCGTGGTGTTCTTCGCCGTGGGCCTGCTGCAGGCGCTGTCGTTCCTGGCGGCGGTCCGGCTGGCCGGCCGGTTCGGCCTGCTCAACACGATGGTGTTCTCCCACGTGCCATCGAATGTCCTGCTGATGGCCCTGGCCGTCGCGCCGAACCTGGCCGTGGCCACGGCCCTGCTCCTGGCCCGATTCGCGCTGAGTCAGATGGACGTGCCGACCCGCCAGGCCTACGTCGCCACCCTGGTGGATCCGGACGAGCGTCCGGCGGCGGCCGCGTTCACGAACACGGCCCGCTACGTGGTCCGTCCGGCGGGCGCCGCCCTGGCGGGCCTGGCCCAGCGCGTCGCCCTCGGGCTTCCCTTCGCCATCGGCGGCGGGCTGAAGCTCGCGTACGACGCCGTGCTGTACGTGTGGTTCCGGCGGGTGCCGCTGCCCGCGGAGCCGGGGCAGGCCCCTGGCTAGTGGCCCTGGCCGTGGCCGGCGCCGTGCTGGGCGGCCTTCTCGGCGTGGTACCGGCCGGCCTGGACGAACCACCCCACGGCGGCCACCAGGAACGCGGCGATCCCCACGGCCATCAGGATCACGTTGAACTTCAGCCCGAGGATCGCCACCACCGCGCCGACGGCCATCACCATCGGCCACCACGAGGGCGGGTACAGGTGGCTGGGGCCGACCTCGGCCTCGGCCTCGGGTTCGGTCTCGGCGAAGTCGAAGGGCCCGGCGTGCTCCAGGACGGTGGCGATGTACATCAGGGCCACCGCGAACACCCCGAGCATCACGGCCCCGGCCAGCTCCTTGGCCACCAGGCCGTACACCAGGGCGGCGGACAGGGCCAGGGCCGAGAGCACCATGAAGATTCGGCCGGCGGATCTCATGTCACTTCAGGAGGTACAGCGTGGAGAACAGACCGACCCACACGATGTCCACGAAGTGCCAGTAGATGGCGCACCCCTCGAGGGCCGAGTGGTCGTCGCGGGTGATCTGCCCGGCCCACCCGCGGGCCAGGATGAGGTAGATGAACACCAGCCCCCCGGCCACGTGGGCCCCGTGGAAGCCGGTCATCGTGAAGAACGTGGTGCCGAACACCGTGTCGTGGATGGAGAACCCGAGCGTCGTGTAGTCGTAGGCCTGCATCCCGAGGAACATCCCGCCCAGCAGCAGGGTGAGCTTGAGGAACCGGAGCATCGTGGCCCGGTCGCCCCGCCGGATGGCCCCCACGCCGAACTGCATCGTCACCGAGGACAGGAGCAGCAGCGATGTGGCGATGGTGGAGATGGGCCAGGCCTTCAGGCTCTCCTCGATCCCCTCCGGGGGCCAATTGGTCGCGGCGGCCCGGACCGTGAAGTACGCCCCGAACAGCGCCGCGAAGAACACGCACTCCGAGGCCACGAACAGGATGACCCCCAGCAGGGGCGCCGGCATCGGGTCGCGGCGACGGACCACGGGGACCGCCGCGGGGGTGGCCATCTCGGCGCTCACGAGTGCGTCCCTTCGCCGGGAGCGCCGTGCTCACCGGTCGCCGCCGCGGCCGCCGCCACCGGCGCGTGCACGGTCCCGTGGCGGACGTCGAACACCGGACGCTCCGAGCGCACCGGCGGCAGCTCGTCGAAGTTCCAGGCCGGCGGGGGAGAGGTGGTGGCCCACTCCAGGGCGTTGCCCTCGCCCCACGCGTCGCCGGCCGCCGTGGCGGGCTTGCGGAACGACAGCACCGCGTTCGCGATGAAGATCAGCGTCCCCACGCCGAGGATGTAGGCCCCGATCGTGGAGAGCCGGTTCAAGAACGTGACGCCGAGGGTGTCCGGGTAGTTCGCGATCCGCCGGACCATGCCCTTCAGCCCCGACAGGTGCATGGGGAAGAACGCCAGCAGGGTCCCCACGAACATGAACGCGAAGTGGATCTTCCCGAGCGCCTCGTTCAGGAACCGGCCGGTGATCTTGGGCCACCAGTAGTAGAAGCCGGCGAAGATCCCGAACACGCTGCCGCCGAACAGCACGAAGTGCAGGTGCGACACGATCCAGTACGTGTCCTGGAGGTGGTAGTCCACGGCCGGCGAGGCGACGAACACGCCGTCGATGCCCCCGATCAGGAACTGCATGAGGAACCCGATGGCGAACAGCATCGCCGTGGTGAGCACGACCTTCCCCCGCCACATCGTGGCGATCCAGTTGAAGAACTTCACCCCGGTGGGCACCGCGATGGCCCCGGTGAGGAAGGCGAAGAACGGTGCGTACACGGCGCCGGTGGTGAACATGTGGTGGGCCCACACGCCGAACCCGAGCAGTCCGATGGCGAGCGTGGCGTACACGAAGGCCCGGTACCCGAACAGCGGCTTGCGGGAGAACACCGGCAGGACCTCCGACACGATGCCCATGGAGGGCAGGATCAGGATGTAGACCTCCGGGTGGCCGAAGAACCAGAAGATGTGCTGCCACAGGAGCGCGCTGCCTCCCGCGGCGGGGTCGAAGAAGTGCCCCCCGAAGTTCCGGTCGATGAACAGGGCCGCCAGGGCCGCCGTGAACGCCGGCATGGCCAGCAGGAGCAGCAGCGAGGTGGTGAGGAACGTCCAGACGAAGATGGGGAGCCGGAACATCGTCATGCCCGGCGCCCGCATCTTGAAGATCGTGACCAGGAAGTTGATGGCGCCGAGGAGCGACGACAGACCGATGACCAGCAGGCCCATGATCAGCAGGTCCGTGCCGAACCCGGGAGTCGACCCCGGGGTGGTGGTCTCGTTGAGCGGGGCGTACATCGTCCACCCGCCGGCCGCCGCCCCCTGGCTCGACAGGAACCCCGCCCAGATCAGGATCCCGCCCAGCGGGAACAGCCAGTACGAGAACGCGTTCACCCGGGGGAAGGCCATGTCCGGGGCGCCGATCTGGAGCGGCACGATGAAGTTCGCGAAGCCGACCGTGATCGGCATCACGAACAGGAAGATCATCGTGATGGCGTGGACCGTGAACAGCTGGTTGTAGCGGTGGAAGTTGAACAGCGTGGAGTCGGGCTCGTACAGCTGGGTCCGGATCATCTCCGCGAGCAGGCCGCCCAGCAGGAAGAAGAAGAACGCGGTCCCGATGTACAGGACCCCGATGCGCTTGTGGTCGGTGGTGGTGAGCCAGCCCACCAGCCCGCTGCGCCGCGGGACCGGCGCCTGTGTCGGAGTCGTCCCCTGGTGCGTGGTGACCGCCATCTGTCCTTACCTTACTCCCCGCTCACTCGACCACGAATGCGCCGTTCATCCCGATATGGACGTCGCACTGGAAGTAGTACTTGCCCGCATCGAGCGGGTCGATGTCGTACGTCGTCGTGGCGCTCGTGACCGCGTCGTTGACGTCCTTGGCCCCGGCCAGGTGGGTCCCGCCCTGGGCCGGATCCTGCGTGTAGATGTCGACGTTGTGCGGTGCCGCGTCCTTGTTCTCGAACGCGATCGTGAAGGGCTGACCGGCCGGTGCAGCCAGACACTTCGTGTCGAACGCCAAGTTCTGCGCGGCGATGTGCAGGTCGGTCCCGGTCGGGTGGCACGAAGTGGCCTTGGCCTGCTCCGCCGCCTGCTGCTTGACCCAGGTGTCGAACTGGCCCTGGGACATCGTGTCCAGCACGAACGTCATCTGGTTGTGGAAGTCGCCGCACAGCTCGGCGCACTGGCCATGGAACCGCTGGTCCACATACTTGGGCAGGATGGTGGTCTCGAACGTGTTCGTCCGTCCGGGGATGAGGTCCCGCTTGAACAGCCACTCCGGGACGTAGAAGGAGTGGGCGACATCCTGGGCCTTCAGGAGGAAGTGGATTGGCTCGTCCACCGGGAGGACCAGCGTGGGCGGTGTGTCCTGGGTTCCCACGATCGACACTCCGAGGGACTGGAGGTCCCGCTCCTCCGGACCGCCCGTGTAGTACTCGAACTGCCACTGCCATTGGAATCCGGTGACCTTGACGGTGAGCGGGTCGTCGGTGTGCTCGCGGTTGACGTCGGCCAGCACCACCATCGACATCACGAATAGGGCCAGCACGATGAGGCTCGGGATCAGGGTCCACACGATCTCGATCTTCGTGTTGCCGTGGAACTGCTCGGGGAGCGTCTCGTCGCCCCGGCGGCGGCGGAACCTGATGCTGCTGTAGATGATCGCGACCTCGACGCCCACGAACACCACCGTGGCCATGACCAGGACGATGTTGTAGAGGTCGTGGATCTTCTGGCCCCGGTCGGTGATGGCCTCCGGGGCGCACGCCGCGAGCAGCAACCCGACGCCGCCGGCGAGCGCCACGAGATGCGCTCGCCTCCTGGCTCGGCCGCGTTCAGGCTTCCTGGTCAAGGCTCCTCGGGTCTCCAGCGATGCGTCCGTGCGGCGGGCGGGGGTGCCGGCCCCGGCGCGCGGCATTCTAACGACAAGACGGGCGATGCGCCTCGGGGGCCGCGAGGGGCCGCGAGCCGCTTCGATCGCCGCATGCGAGCATTGATGGCGCGATGCTGGCCCACGCCCCGGGGGTTCCCGGACCGTTCACGCTGAAGACACTGGTCACGGGCTGGGCGGTGGAGCCGGTCCCGCTCGCGCTGACCGTCGTCGCGGGGTTCCTGTACTGGGCCGGGCTCCGCCGGCTCACCGGTCCCCCGGCGTGGCCGGCGGGGCGGACCTGGGCATGGTACGGGGGGCTGGCCGCGGCGGTGCTGGCCATCGCGTCCCCGGTGGACACCTACGCGGACGTGAGCTTCTCGACCCACATGGTCCAGCACGTCCTGCTGATGTTCGTGGCCGCTCCGCTGTTCGCCCTGGGGGCGCCGGTGACCCTGGCGCTGCGGGCGGCCCGGCCGGCCACCCGGCGCCGGTTCATCCTGCCGGTCCTGCACAGCCGCCCGGTCCGGGTCCTCACCCATCCGCTGGTGGCCATGGGGCTGTTCATGGGGACGCAGTACGTCACCCACCTCACCGGCTTCTACGAGACCGCGCTGACCTCGGGCGCGGTGCACGATCTCGAGCACGCGCTGTACCTCGGCACCGCGCTGCTGTTCTGGTGGCCGGTGGTGGGGCTGGACCCCGCCCCCCGCAAGATGTCCCACCCGGTCCGGATCGTGTACCTCGTGCTGATGATGCCCCTGGAGGCCTTCCTGGCCCTGGCCATCCTGTCCGGCCACGCCTATCGGCACTACCTGGCCCTCCCCCCGCCGTGGGGCGGCGCGAACGCCGTGGCCGACCTGTCCAGCGCCGGCGCCTTCATGTGGATCGCCGGCGACCTCAGCGCGCTCATCGCCGGCCTCCTGGTGGCAGGCGCCTGGCTCCGCCGCGACCAGATCCGCCAGCGCCGGATCGAAGACGAGGAGGACCGCCGCGCCGCAGCTATGGAGTCCGCAGCCGGGAACCCGAAACCGGCCCGGTAACCCGGCCCTATCTCGAGGGTCCCGTCGCCGCCGCTGCCCCGCGAGCGCGGCGGAGGGCGCCGGCGACGAGGCAGTAGACGATCAGGCCCTCGAAGGGGAGTGCCAGCACCACGTACCACCATGGCCCCGGGCCGGTGAAGAACCAGATGACGACGGCGACGACGGCCCACGACAGGACCACCACCGCGAAGGTAGTCCACACGACGCGGGCGACGGCTCGGCCGGGGCGCGAGGCGGCGGACCAGCGGTCGAGGAGCGGCGGGCCGAACAGGAACAGGATCAGCAACACGACGGGCAGCGCGCCCACCGGTCAGACCCCCAGGGGGACCAGGCGGTCCACGGCCACCGCCGCGAACAGCAGCCCGAGGTACGTGATGGAGAACTTGAACACGCCGAGGGCGAGCTTCGGCGTGGCGCGGCGGTACAGCTGGATGGCCTTGGCGATGAACCAGCCGCCCAGGAGGAGGGCAGCGGCCAGGTAGATCGCGCCCATCTTCGCCACGGGGTACAGCAGCAGCGTGATCGCGAACAGCAGGACCGTGTACAGCAAGATGTTCCAGGTGGTCTCGCGTTCGCCCTTCACGACGGGGAGCATGGGGACCTTCGCCGCGGCGTAGTCCTTCGTGTAGCGCATGGCCAGGGCCCAGAAGTGCGGGGGGGTCCAGAAGAACACCACGGCGAAAAGGACCACCGGGGCCAGCTCCAGGGAACCGCGAACGGCGGCCCACCCCACGAGCACCGGTACCGCGCCGGCCGCGCCGCCGATCACGATGTTCTGGGGGGTGGAGCGCTTGAGGATCAGCGTGTACACCAGCACGTAGAACAGCAGGGCCGAAAGGGCCAGGGCGGCGGCCAGGACGTTCACCATCATCCCCAGCCAGAAGAACGCCACCACGCCGAGGACGTACCCGAACGTGAGGGCCCGCTCGGGGGCGATGGCGTGGACCGGGAGGGGGCGGGACCGGGTGCGCCGCATGACCGCGTCGATGTCGCGGTCGAAGAACTGGTTCATGGCGTTCGCGCCGCCGGCCGCGAGCGTGCCCCCGAACATCGTGGAGACGACCAGCCACAGCGAGGGCCACCCGTCCGAGGCCAGGACCATGGTGGGGACGGTGGTGATGAGCAGGAGCACGATGATCCGGGGCTTGGTCAGCTGGAAATAGGCGGCCGTGGACTTGCGGAGGGCCACGGCCCGGTCGCGCGGCGAGGGGCGCTCCGCGTCGGCGTCGCCGGCCGGCTCGGGTCTCGACGAGCCCACCAGGCGCTTGCTGAGCGTGGCCATCGCGATCAGCGAGCCCCAGATCAGCGAGGCCAGCAGGACGTGGGCGATCTTCGCAGCGGAGGAGAGATCGGTCCACACCAGCGTCGCGCCGACCAGGACCTGCCCCACATACAGCCCCAGGGCCACCGTTGAGAAGAACGTGAGATCGAAGTACCGCTTCTGCATGGTCCAGGCGCGCATGCAGACGTAGATCAGGAGGATGCCGACCCCGGCGGCGAGGATCCGGTGCAGGAACATCGTGGTGAGCACCCCGCCCAGCTGCGGAACGAGCTTCCCGTCCATGAGCGGCCAGTCCTTGAAGGCCAGCCCGGCCCCCTGACCCCGCACGTACCCGCCCACCAGGATCAGCGCGAAGCTGGCCCCCGCGGTGATCCACGCCAGCCGGTTGAACCCCGGCTCGTGGGTGAGGTGCGCCGTCCCCAGCTCGGCCAGCTTGACCCGGCAGAACGACGTCGCGATCAGCCACACGAGCGTCCCGGCCAGCAGCATCGCCGTGGCCAGATGGGCCGTCACGAGCGTCGGCTTCAGGTCTCCCTTCACCACGATCCCGCCGAGCACCGCCTGCGCCACCACCAGGCCGGCCGCAGTCATGGCCCCGCGGAACAGCGGCTTCACGTCCCGGTATCGGCGGAACGTATGGACGGCGAGCCATCCCACCAGCACCACCGTGGCGAACGCCAGCCACCGGTGGCTCTGCTCGATCAGCGCGTGGTACGACCACGCATCGACCCCGTGGCAGAACGGCCACGACGTCCCGCATCCGGCCCCGGAACCGCTGGCCCGGACCAGCGCGCCCACGCCGATGAGCGCGAACGTGCTGGCGGTGGCCGCGATGGCGATCTTCTGGAATCGGTTCATGCGTCGTGTGCGCCCGGCCGGCTGCGACGGGATCTCGGCGCGAGACAAGTGTAGACGCGCCGCGTTCGCCTCGCCGCCGGACCATCCGGAGGCAGAGGAAGCGGCCGGTCGCTCAGCTCGACGAGGCTCGGCGCCCTCGGCTCCCGGGACGGGGCCGGGGAGGAGGCGCGGTCGTCCTTCGGACGACCAGGCTCGGCGGCACGATGACGTGGCGGGCCCGCCGGCGGCCTTCCTCGAGGCGCTCGAGGAGCAACCGGACGGCGATCGCTCCGATCTGGCGCCGCGGCTGGTCGATGGTCGAGAGCGAGATGTGGCCGAGCGCGGCGAGGGAGGTGTTGTCGTATCCCACGACGGAGATGTCCTGCGGCACGCGGAGCCCGTGCTGCTCCAGCGCGTGGAGGGCCCCCACCGCCGCGAGGTCGTTGGACACGAACACGGCCGTGGGCCGCCGGCCGGTGGCCAGGAGTCGATCGATGCCGTCGGCCCCCCCTTCCTCCGTGAAGTCCCCGTGAGCGACCACCGCTTCGGCCCCGAGCCCGTGATGCCGCATGGCGTCCAGGTACCCCGTCCGCCGCGCGGACGCTCCGGCCCCCGGTCCGCCGTCGACGTGGGCGATGTCCCGGTGGCCGAGCGAGACGAGATGGTCCACCGCCAGCCGGGCCCCGGCGCGGTCGTCGTTGGCCACCGAGTCCACGGACGCCCACCGGGACGCCCGCGCGGCCAGCACCACGGGGACCGCCGCCGCCGCGGCCAGGATCCGGCGGGCGGGGAGGACCGGCCCGGCCAGGATCATGCCGTCGGTCCGGAGCTGCAGGAGGGTCTCGATGGCCTCCCACTCACGCTCCGGCAGCCGGCTCCCGGTGTTGATGAGCGCCCGGTACTGCGCGGAGAGCGCCTCCGCTTCGATCCCGTCCACGACCTCGACGAAGAACAGGTTGTGCAGGTCGGAGAGCATCACGCCGATCACGTTCGTCCGCCGGCGGACGAGGGACCGTGCCACGGCGTTCGGGCGATACCCGAGCTCCTCCGCGGCGCGGAGCACGGCCATGCGCTTCTCCTCCCGCACCCGGTCGGACCCCCGGAGCACCAGCGAGACCAGGGACTTCGAGACGCCGGCTCGCTCGGCCACGTCCAGGATGGTCGGATGCCCGGTCCGGCCCCGATCGCCGCCGCCGGAGCGTGGACCCGACCCGCCTTCCGTCGGGGTCACACCCCCGTCCGCTGGTGCTTGCGCTCGGCCTCGTGCTCGGCCTTCGCGACCAGCACTTCCTCGCGCTCCGAGACCTCCGGCACCCCGACGTCCCACCACGCGTCCCCGCCGGTCCACGCGTTCGGGTCGGTCCGGATCACGATGACGGCGGTGCGGTCGGCCTCGCGGGCCCGGCCGAACGCCCCCTCCAGCTCCTCCAGCGTGGAGGCCTCGAACACGACCGCGCCCATGGACCGGGCGTGGGCGGCGAAGTCGACGCGGACGACCTCCCTGGCCCGCACGTGCTCGATGAGGTTGTTGAAGTGCGCGGCGCCCTTGGACACCTGCAGCCGGTCGATGACGGCGTATCCGCCGTTGTCGCACAGCACGAGGACGAACCGGTGGCCCGACAGCACCGAGCCGTACACGTCCGAGTTCGCCATCAGGTACGAGCCGTCGCCGCAGAACGAGACGACCGTGCGTCCGGGGAGTGCCATGGCCGCCCCCCACGCGCCCCCGATCTCGTAGCCCATGCAGCTGAAGCCGTACTCGCAGTCGAAGCTGCCCACGCCCATCGCGCGCCAGTGCTTGTTCAGCTCGCCGGGGAACCCGCCCGCGGCCGACACCACGTAGTCCTCGGCCGTGGCCAGCCGGTTCACGGTCCTGATGACGGCCGCGTACGACGGCTCGCTGCCGTCGCCGGGCGGGGCCGCCGCCTGGTCCAGGTACTCGTTCCAGGACGCGTACTCCTCGCGGGCCCGGGCCGTCCAGCCATCCGGGGCCCGCCAGCCCCCGAGCGCCGACCCGAGCTCCTGGAGGCCCCGCCGGGCGTCGCCCACCACGGAGTGGGCCCGGTGCTTCGTGGCGTCGTACCGCCCCGCGTTCAGTGCGATCAGGCGCATGTCGTCGTTCCGGAAGACACTCCACGACCCCGTGGTGAAGTCCTGGAGCCGCGTCCCAACGGCGATCACGACATCGGCGTCGGCGGCCAGCGCGTTGGCCGACGAGCTGCCGGTCACCCCGATGGGGCCGGCGAAGCTCCCGTGGTCCCAGGGGAGCGAGGACTTGCCGGCCACCGTCTCCACCACGGGGAGGCCGTGTCGTTCTGCGAACCGGGCCAGCTCCTGCTCCGCCAGCGAGTAGTGGACGCCGCCTCCGGCGACGACCAGGGGGCGCTCGGCGGTCCGGAGCAGCGCGGCGGCGGCCTCCACCTCGTCGGGGTCCGGGCCGGGCCGCCGGATGCGGTGGACGCGCGGCTCGAAGAACGCAGCCGGGTACTCGAACGCCATGGCCTGCACGTCCTGCGGGAGCCCGATGAAGGCGGGCCCGCAGTCCGCCGGGTCGAGCATCGTGGCCACGGCCTGGGGGAGGGAGTGCAGGACCTGCTCGGGCCGGACGATCCGGTCCCGGTACCGGGTGACCGGCCGGAAGGCGTCGTTCACCGTGGTCGTCGGGTCGTCGAAGTGCTCCACCTGCTGCAGCACCGGATCGTTCAGGCGGCTGGCGAACGTGTCGCCGGACAGCAGGAGGAGGGGGAGCCGGTTCGCGTGGGCGATCCCCGCCGCCGTCACCATGTTCGTGGCCCCGGGGCCGATGGAGCTCGTCGCCACCATGATCTGGCGGCGCCGTCTCGCCTTCGCGAACGCCACGGCGGCCATGGCCATGGTCTGCTCGTTCTGGCCCCGCCACGTGGGGAGCCCGTCGCCCGCGGCCTCCAGGGCGTCTCCCAGGCACGTCACGTTCCCGTGGCCGAAGATCGCGAAGACCCCGGGGAACAGCGGAGCCTCCTCGCCGTCGATAACGGTTCGCTGGGCGATCAGGAACCGCACGATCGCCTGTGCGACGGTCAGCCTCGTCGTCTCCATGGCCCTCCTGTGCTCGCGCTCGCTCGGCGGGCAGGCCCCCGTTTGACAGGTGAAAACCGCGAGCGTATCTTACGCCCAACGCGCTTGGAACGTTCCAAAGCCTTCGGCCCGTGGGAGCGTTCCCGGGTGTGGAGTTGGATCGTTCCATAGAGATCTTTGGGCGAGGCCACAGGAGGGCGCGGGTGCGGGTCGGCGTCATCGGGGTCGGGCGGATGGGCGTCGTCCACGCCACGTCGCTCGCATCGCTCCCGGACATCACGGTCGTCGTCACCGATGCCGACGAAGCGCGCGCCGGCGCCGTGGGCAGGGACCTCCGCCTGGACGTGGCGGCGACGGTCGACGAGGTGATGGGCGGGTCGGATGCGGTGGTGGTGGCCGCGGCCACCGACGCCCACGCGGAGCTCGTCCACGCGGCCGCTGCCGCCTCGCTCCCCACGTTCTGCGAGAAGCCCATCTCCCTGGACCTCGAATCGACCGCCGAGGTGGTCGCGCACGTGGAGAAGGCCGGGATCCCCTTCATGATGGGGTTCCAGCGCCGGTTCGATCCCGGGTACCTGGCCGCGCACGACCTGGTGCGCGGGGGGGGTCTCGGGACGGTCTACGTGATCCGGATGGCCGGTCACGATCCGGCGCCGCCGCCCGAGGCGTACATCGCCACGTCCGGCGGCATCTTCCGGGACTTCAGCGTCCACGACTTCGACGCCCTGCGGTTCGTGACCGGCCAGGAGGTCGAGAGCGTCTACGCCGACGGTGACGTGGTCGCCTTCCCCGTGTTCGCCACCTACGACGACGTCGACACGGCGGTGGCCACCCTGCGGCTGTCGGGAGGGTCGCTCGGGGTCATGTCGATGACGCGGCACGATCCGCTCGGATACGACATCCGGATGGAGCTCATCGGCTCCCGCGACTGCGTGGCCGTGGGGTGGGACGATCGGACACCGCTCCGGTCGGTGGAGCCGGAGGGGCCGCCCGCCCCCTCCGCCGCGTATCGGGACTTCCAGGATCGGTTCGCGGACGCCTACCGGGCGGAGATGGTGGCCTTCCTCCAGGTCGCCGCGGGGGAACGGGAGAGTCCCTGCACCGCCCAGGATGCGCTGGAGGCCCTCCGGATCGCCGTCGCGTGCGATCGCTCGCGGGCGGAGCGCCGCCCGGTGTCCCTGGAGGAGGTCGCGTGAGGGAGGGCCTGGCATGAGCCTGATCGACCGGGTCGCGGGGGCCCCCATCACCTGGGGGGTGTGCGAGGTGCCCGGGTGGGGGTACCAGCTCGCTCCCTCGCGGGTCCTGGACGAGATGGCGGGACTCGGCCTGCGGGCCACCGAGCTGGGGCCCGAGGGGTTCCTCCCGGCCGACCCCGGGCGGATCCGGGACGTCCTGGGGGCCTATGGGCTCGAGCTGGTGGGCGGCTTCCACCCGATCGCGCTCCACGTCCGGGACGGCCTGGACCGGCGCCTGGCCGGGGTGGCCGCGTACGCAGATCTCCTGTCCGCGGCGGGCGCGGACGTCCTCGTCCTCGCCGCCGCGGCAGCGGGGTCCGGGTACGAGAGCTCGCCGGACCTCGACCGCGACGAGTGGGCCACGCTCGGTCGCTCGGTCGATCGGGTGATCGAGATCGCCGGCGAGCGAGGCCTGTGCGTGGCGGTGCACCCGCACCACGGGACCGCGATCCAGGGTCCGGAGGACGTGGAGCGGCTGCTCGAGGCCTCGACCGCGCTCCTGTGCCTGGACACCGGGCACCTGATGGTGGGCGGGGCGGACCCGCTGGAGGTGGCCAGGTCGGCCTCGGGCAGGATCGCGCACGCGCACCTGAAGGACGTGTCGGCGGAGTGGGCCGAACGGGTCCGAACGGGCCGCTCCGGATATCAGGAGGCGGTGCGAGGGGGCATGTACCGGCCGCTCGGGGCCGGCGACCTCGAGATCCCGGCCATCGTGCGAGCGCTGCACGGGTCGGGATACCGGGGGTGGTACGTCCTCGAGCAGGATACGGTGCTCCAAGAGGCTCCCGATGAGGGAGTCGGTCCGGTGCTCGATGCCTCGGCGAGCGTGGAGTTCCTTCGCCGGGTGGCAGCGGAGCTGGATCAGGACAGCCCGGTCGCTGGGGCCGGGATGGCGCGGGCGCGCGGGATGCGACGTCCAGAGTGAGGAGGGTTGGGGTGATGAAACGACGCTTTGGGGCCGTCCTGGTGCTGTTGATGGTCGCGGCGGCCGCGTGCTCCTCCGGTGGGGAGAAGAAGGAGTCCCCCGGGGAGAAGACGAGCGGAGCCGTGAACCAGAACGGCTTCCGGATCGCCGTGGTGACCCACGGGCAGGCGTCCGACCCGTTCTGGTCGGTCGTGGCCAACGGGGTCAAGGCCGCAGCGGCGGACGAGGGGGTCACGGCCGAGTACAACGCCCCCCAGACCTTCGACATGGTGGCGATGAGCCAGCTGATCGACGCCGCCGTGGCGTCGAAGCCCGACGGGCTGATCGTCAGCATCCCGGACGCCGACGCCCTCGGTCCATCGATCAAGAAGGCCGTGGACGCGGGGATCCCGGTGATCTCGATCAACTCCGGGAGCGACGTGTTCGCGGACCTCGGGGTCCTCGCGCACATCGGCCAGACCGAGGAGGTCGCGGGGCAGCTGGCCGGGCAGCGGATGAAGGATGCCGGGGTGACCAAAGCCATCTGTGTGAACCAGGAGGTCGGCAACGTCGCCCTGGACCTTCGGTGCAAGGGGTTCAACGAGGGGCTCGGCTTCGACGCCAAGGTCATCCCGGTCGACCTGAACGACCCGCAGGGGATCACCGAGGCGGTGTCGGGCGTGATCCAGTCCGACCCCGACATCGACGGGATCCTGACGCTCGGGCCATCCGCCTCGACGCCCGCGCTCGACGCGCTGAGACAGGCGAACAAGGTGGGCGACATCAAGCTGGCCACGTTCGACCTGTCGAGTGACGTGCTGAGCGCGATCGACTCGGGCGACATGCTGTTCGCCATCGACCAGGCGCAGTACCTCCAGGGGTACCTCGCAGTGGTGTTCATGACGCAGTACCTGGCCACGGGCGCGGTGGCGCTGGGGAGCCCGGACCGGGTCGTGCTGACCGGTCCGCAGTTCGTGACCAAGGACAACGCGGCCGCCGTCATCAAGTACACCGACGAGGGCGTACGGTAGGTACATCCGGCGGAGGGGGCTCGCCGTCACGGCGGGCCCCCATCGCGGATCCGGGCACGGGGGACTGAAGGAGGAGGGTCATGGCGACCGAGGTCGCGCCGCCACCCGCGGTTCCGGCCGACGAGCGCGTGCGGCGGGTGGGCCCGCTGTCGAGGTTGCTCTCGCGCCCGGAGATCGGCGCGGTGCTCGGGGTGGTGATCGTGTGGATCTTCTTCGCGGTCGTCGCCCACCAGCATCACTTCATCAGCTGGGCGGTCACGGCCTCGATCCTCAACCGGGCGGCACCCCTCGGCATCCTGGCCGTCGCCGTGGCGCTGTTGATGATCGCCGGCGAGTTCGACCTGTCGATCGGGTCGATCCTCGGATTCTCCGGGATGGTGATCATGGTCCTGGTCACCCCGGAGAGCGGTGGCGGCCTGGGATGGGCGCTGTGGCCGGCGGTCGGGGTCTCGCTGCTGTTCGCCCTCGTCGTCGGGGGGTTGAACGGGGCGATCGTCGTGGCCACGAAGCTGCCCTCGTTCATCGTCACCCTCGGCACGCTGTTCATGATCCGGGGGTTGACCATCGCGATCACCCGGCTGCTCACCGACCGGACGCAGCTCGGTGGGCTGGACACCGTCTCCGGGTACGGGCTGGCCAAGTCGATCTTCGCCAGCAACCTGCAGCTGTTCGGGAGCCAGTTCAACATCTCGATCCTGTGGTGGATCGGGCTCACCGCGCTGGCCACCTGGATCCTGCTTCGGACCCGAGGGGGGAACTGGATCTTCGGCACGGGCGGGGCCGTGGATGCGGCTCGAAACGTCGGCGTGCCCACGCGGCGGGTGAAGATCCTGCTGTTCATGACCACGGCGTTCGCGGCGTGGCTGGTCGCGGTCATCGAGGCGGTGCAGTTCACCGGGGCCGACACGCTGCGGGGCACGGGCCAGGAGTTCCAGGCCATCATCGCCGCGGTCGTCGGCGGATGCCTGCTGACCGGAGGCTACGGGTCGGCCATCGGCGCGACGCTCGGAGCCCTCATCTTCGGGATGGTGCAGCAGGGGATCATCATCACCGGCGTCCAGGGGGACTGGTTCCAGGTGTTCATCGGTGGCATCCTGCTGGGTGCGGTGATCCTGAACAACTTCGTACGGAGGAGGGCGGCTCGGCGATGAGTGGCAACGGGACGGGCCTGCTGGACGTCAGGCAGATCTCCAAGTACTTCGGCAGCGTGATCGCCCTGAAGGACGTGTCGATGCACTGCAAGGCCGGAGAGGTCACGTGCCTGCTCGGCGACAACGGGGCCGGGAAGTCGACGCTCATCAAGACGCTGTCGGGCGTCTACAAGCCCGACGAGGGGGAGTACCTCTTCGACGGCCGCCCCAGGGAGTTCAACTCCCCGCGCGAGGCCCTCGAGCTGGGCATCGCCACCGTGTACCAGGACCTGGCGATGATCCCGCTGATGTCGATCTGGCGGAACTTCTTCCTGGGGTCCGAGCCCACCAAGGGATGGGGGCCGCTCCGCCGCTACGACACGCGCTCCGCCAGGAACGTGACCCGGCAGGAGCTGGCCAAGATGGGGATCGACATCCGCGACCCGGAGCAGCCGGTGGGGACGCTGTCGGGGGGCGAACGGCAGTCGGTGGCCATCGCCCGAGCCGTGTACTTCGGGGCCAGGGTCCTGATCTTGGACGAGCCCACCGCCGCGCTGGGCGTGAAGCAGGCCGGAGTGGTCCTCCGGTACATCGTCCAGGCCAAGCAGCGGGGGGTGGGGGTCATCTTCATCACCCACAACCCCCACCACGCCTACCCCGTGGGGGACCACACCGTGATCCTCCGCCGGGGCCAGGTGTACGGGGACTACACGAAGCAGGAGCTCGGCCTGGAGCGCCTGGTCCAGATGATGGCGGGGGGCGAGGAGCTGGAGAACCTGGCCCACGAGCTGGAGCGGGCCGCGGGCAAGGCCGGCGGCGAGACCGCCGACGAGCTGGCCCGGGCGGCCGAGGCCCTCGAGCTCGAGGCCAGGGGCAAGGGTCCCGGCGACTGAGCGTGATTGCAGCTCCGTACGACGTCCTGACCATGGGGCGGGTCGGGGTGGACCTCTATCCTCTCCAGAGCGGCGTCCGGCTGGCCGACGTCCGGACCTTCGCCAAGTCCCTCGGCGGGACCGCCACCAACGTCGCCGTGGGCGCCGCCCGGTACGGGCACCGCGCCGCGGTGATCACGAAGGTCGGGGACGATCCCTTCGGCCCGTACGTGCGGGAGGCCCTCCGGGGGTTCGGCGTGGACGACCGGTACGTGGGGACGGACCCGGCGCTCCGCACCCCGGTGGTGTTCACGGAGCTCCACCCGCCGGACTCGTTCCCCATCCTGTTCTACCGGGAGCCGAAGGCGCCGGACATGAACCTCGCCCTCGACGAGCTGGACCTCGACGCGATCCGGTCGGCCCGGATCTTCTGGACCACCGGGACCGGACTGTCCGACGAACCCAGCCGGTCGGCCACGCTGGGGGCACTGGAGGTCCGGGGGAGGTCCGGGATCACGGTCCACGACCTGGACTACCGGGAGATGTTCTGGGCGTCGCCGGACGAGGCCGGCGGGTACCAGCGACGGGCCCTCGCCCGGGCCACCGTGGCCGTCGGGAACCGGGAGGAGGCCTCGGTGGCGGTCGGGGAGGACGAGCCCGAGGGGCTGGCCAATCGTCTCCTGGACCTGGGTCTCGAGCTGGCGGTGGTGAAGCTGGGGCCGGAGGGCGTCCTGGTGGCATCGCGCGATCGCATGGAGCGGGTGCCCCCCGTCGTGGTGGAGGTGGTGAACGGCCTCGGCGCCGGCGACGCCTTCGGGGCCGCGCTGTGTCACGGGCTGCTCGAGGGGTGGGACGTCGGGCGGACCATCCGGTTCGCCAACGCCGCGGGGGCCTACGTGGCCGGACGGCTGGCGTGCGCCGACGCCATGCCCACCGAGTCCCAGGTGGAGGAGCTGCTGGCCCGTGCCTAGTGCACCGTCCCGGAGCGCGGGGTCATCCCCCCCGCCCCCACCGGCCGATGGCCTCGACCGCCTCCGGACGGACCACCACGAGGGGAAGCGAGGCCCGGCCCACCACGGCCCGGACCGTCGCCTCGGCGAACTGCTCGGAGGGGATCCGCTCCCAGCCGGCGCCGCGGAACCATGGCGCCGAGAGCGGGAGCCCCTGGGCCGCGAGGAACCGGGGGCGGAACCGCCGCTGCTCCTGACACGTGAACTCCACGTGGTGGGCGAACTCGTGGACCAGCGTCGCCCGGAGGTTCGGGGCGGTGCCGGGGATCCGGATCGTCACCCGGCGGAGGTCCGGTTCGTACCGGGCCCGGTTCTCGAGCTCCCAGGCCCCCTTCACGGTCACGTCCGCCAGGCATCCCGACCGGGCCGGGAACACGCCCAGGAAGCGGCCCCACGTGGCCGTCGCCAGCGCTCGGAGGTCATCGGGGACCCCCTCGGCGAAGTGGATCTCCGGCCGGCTCGGTACGGGCCGGTCCGCGGCCGCCCCGACCGTGAGCATCAGCGTGGCCGTCGCGGCCACGAGCGCCGCTCCCGCCCGTCTCGACCTCACGACGGTCCCCACGATAGCGAACCCGGGGGGGGCGGCCTGCCGTGACCGACCTGTTCCGGCCGTCCGGCTCCCTCACCGACGGGACGGACGCGGCGGTCGTCACCCCGGCGGTGGCGGGATGGGAGTTCGCCGGCCTCCGGGTGATGTCCCTTCGACCGGGGGACCGACGGGCGCTGCTCCTCGAGGGGTTCGAGGCCGCGGTCCTCCCCCTCTCGGGGTCCTGCACCGTCGAGACCGGGAGCCGGACATTCGCCCTCGAGGGGCGCGGCGACGTGTTCTCCCGGGTGAGCGACTTCGCGTACCTGCCTGCCGGGTCCGAGGCGGTGGTGCAGACGGAGCACGGGGGCCAGTTCGCCGTCCCCTCCGCGAGGGCCGAACGCCGGCTGGAACCCGCGTACGTCCCGGCCGGGGCCGTGCAGGTGGAGGTGCGCGGAGGGGGGCCGGCGACCCGGCAGGTCAACAACTTCCTCTCGGCCGACGCCTTCGAGGCCGAGCGGCTCATCGCCGTGGAGGTCCTGACGCCCGACGGCAACTGGTCGTCGTTCCCGCCGCACAAACACGACGAGCACTCAGAGCGGGAGGTGCCGCTCGAGGAGATCTACTATTTCAGGATCGGCGGGGAGGGCGGGTTCGGCCTCCACCGCACGTACACGACCGACGGCGAGATCGACGCGACGGTCACCGTCCGGGACGGGGACGTGTTCCTGATCCCGAGGGGGTACCACGGGCCGTGCGTCGCGCCGCCGGGCTACCCGATGTACTACCTGAACGTGATGGCCGGGCCGGCGGAACGGGCCTGGCGGGCGTGCACGGACCCGGCCCACGAGTGGTTGTGGGACCTGTTCGCCCGGCTGGGGCCGGACCCCCGGTGCCCGATGACGACGGCCGACGGGCGGGTGGCCGCCCGGTCGGGGAACTGACCCGGGCCACTGCCGGAAAGCCAGGGTCGGAGCGGGAGGGCCGGAGCCCGAGAGAAGGTCTGCGATACTCCGGCCGTGGACACCCGCCGGGGTGTGGACCTCGATGCCGCTCGGCGCGCGTTCCTCCGGGAGCCGGTGGCCCGGCTGGCGACCATCGGGGCGGGCGGTCCCCACGTCGTGCCGGTGTGGTTCGTGTGGGATCCCAACGCGGTGTACTGCTCGGTGGAGGGCGGCACCCGGACCCTGGTCAACGTCCGCACCGATCCCCGGGTGGCGCTCGCCGTCGATGCCGGGCGGCAGTGGGACGAGCTGGGAGGCGTGGTCCTCACCGGCCGGGCCTGGCTGCTCCGTCCGGAGCACCCCGACCTCCGGGGGCCCATCTCGAGGTGGTACGACAAGTACCGGGAGCGGTTCGGGCCCCGGGGCTACCGGCTGTTCACCGAGGCCGTCCGGGAGCTGTGGTTCGTGCGCATCCACCCCGAGCGCGTCGCATGGTGGGACCACGGGGAGGGCCCGTTTGCCGCCCTGCGGGACCGGGATTAGCATCTGGCTCAAAGGTTTGTGAAAGTGTTCACAAGCGGCTGAGGGAGCGCCATTGCCGAGTCCGGACGAGCAGTTCGACGTCCTGGTCGTGGGGGCCGGCCCCGGAGGATCGTCCGCCGCCTTTCACCTGGCCCGCCATGGAGTGAACGTCGCCCTGCTGGAGCGGACGTCGTTCCCCCGGGAGAAGGTGTGCGGCGACGGCCTCACGCCCCGTGCGGTCAAGGGCCTGCTCGACATGGGGGTCGACACCGAGGCGCCGGGGTTCGTGAGGGTGGAGGGCCTCCGGGTCTACGGCCGCCGGGGCATCCTCGACCTCCCCTGGCCGGCCCTGGCCGCCTGGCCCGGCTACGGCCTGGTCCGGACCCGCCACGACTTCGACGAGATCCTGGCCCGCCGAGCCCAGGAAGCCGGCGCCACCCTCTTCGAACGCACCGAAGCGACAGCCCCTCTGATCGATCGTGGCTGGGTCGTCGGCGCCACCGTGCGGAGCCTCGAGCCCGAACGAGAGCTCGCCGGCGCCGGAGCCCGCGTCGGGGCCGGTGCGGCAGCGGGGGGTCTGAGCGGAGCGCAGGCGAGCGAAGGAGCGGAGCGCCCCCCGCAGAGGGACGGCCCCGAGGAAGCGCGCGACACCGAGAGCGCACCCACCGGGAACGGGCAGCGACCGCGCAAGCCCGCCGGCGGCCCCACCCGCACCATCCGGGCCCGGCTGGTCCTCGCGGCGGACGGCGCGTCGTCGAGGTTCGGCGGCCAGGTGGGCGTCCGCCGGGACCCGACCAGGCCGCTCGGCATCGCCGCCCGGCGCTACTACCGGTGGCCCCGGGCCCAGGTCCCATGGCTGGAGGCGTGGCTGGACCTGTGGGACGGGCCCAAGCTCCTCCCCGGCTACGGCTGGATCTTCCCGGTGGACGACGAAGTCGTGAACGTCGGCGCGGGGCTTCTCAACACCTTCCACGGGTTCAAGGACCTGTCGGCCCGTCACGTGTTCGAGATCTTCGTGAAGATGCTCCCGGCGGAGTGGGGCCTCACCGAGGACACGGCCATCGGGCCGGTGAAGTCGGGTCCGCTCCCCATGGGGTTCAACCGCCGGCCCCTGGCCCAGCCCGGCGTGCTGCTGGTGGGCGACGCCGGCGGCGTGGTCAACCCGTTCAACGGCGAGGGGATCTCCTACGCCATGGAGACCGGGCAGATCGCGGCCGAGCTGGCCTACGAGGCCCTGGCGAAGGACCGCCCGGCGCTGGCCCAGATGTATCCGACCCTCGTCCGCCAGCGCTACGCCAAGTACTACCGGATGGGCAACGTCTTCGTGAAGGCCATCGGGAACCCCAGGATCATGTCGTTCGCCACCAAGCACGGGCTGCACCGAGAGTGGCTGATGCGGTTCGCCCTGCGGGTGATGGCCAACCTCAGCGACGGGCCCCGGGGCGACGTGCACGACAAGATCTTCGCCGCCCTCGAGGCCATCTCGCCGGCGGCATGAGCGGACCGGCAGGGGGAACGCCCTGATGGTGGCCGACCTCCCCGTCTACCTCCCGGTGCTGCTCCTGGCGGGAGTGGTGGCGGCGTTCGCGACGCTGTCGCTGCTGGCGTCGTCGGTGCTCCGGCCGAGCCGGCCCAGCCGGCCGAAGGCGGCGCCGTACGAGAGCGGGATCGAGGTGGAGGGCCTCCCGCGAGGGCAGCGGTTCCCCGTGAAGTTCTACGTCGTGGCCATGCTGTTCATCGTCTTCGACATCGAGACGATCTTCCTGTTCCCGTGGGCCGTGTCGTTCCGTGAGCTCGGTGTGTTCGGGCTGGTCGAGATGGCCGTGTTCATCGCCCTGGTGTTCGTGGCCTATCTCTACGTGTGGCGCAAGGGCGGCCTGGACTGGGAGGAGTCCGAGCGGGCCGAGCTCCGCGAACGGCTGGCCGCCCGGCTGGCCCGGGGTCCCGGAGCGCCACCGTCGCCACCGTCCGGGGAGGGTCCCCGTGCCGGTTGAGCGGATCCCCGGGAACGTCACCGGGCGGGCCGGCGGGGCGGGACGCCCGGCCGTGGTCGCCGGCGTGCCGGGGGTGACCGGCGCCACCGGGGCGGTGGGCGTGGGTCCGCCCGGCGCCGACCTCGCCATCGAGGAGGAGGTCCGCCGGGGGATCCTCGTGACCACGATCGACCGCGCGGTGAGCTGGGCCCGCAAGCAGTCCACGTGGGGGGTCACGTTCGGCCTGGCCTGCTGCGCCATCGAGCTGATGTCGGCGGGCGCGGCGAACCACGATCTGGCCCGGTGGGGGATGGAGATCTTCCGGGCCTCCCCCCGTCAGGCCGATCTCATGATCGTGGCCGGCCGCCTGTCCCAGAAGATGGCTCCGGTCCTCCGGCACGTGTACGACCAGATGCCCGAGCCGAAATGGGTCATCTCGATGGGCGTGTGCGCCTCGGCCGGCGGTATGTTCACGAACTACGCGCTGGTCCAGGGCGTCGACACCATCGTGCCCGTGGACATCTACGTGCCCGGATGCCCGCCCCGCCCGGAGATGCTGATGTACGGGATCCTCCGGCTCCACGAGAAGATCCGGACGAAGGGCCGCCTGAGGTAGTGGATACCCGGGCCCTGGCCGAGCGCCTCCGCGACCGCTTCCCGGACCTCCAGGTCGCGCGGGGCGAGGTCACCGTGGTGGTCGATCCCGAGGAGGTCGTGGCCGCGGTGTCGTGGCTCCGGGACCAGCGGGACTTGGGGTTCGGCTGGCTGGCCGACCTCTCCGCCACCGACTGGCCGGACCGCGAGCCCCGGTACTGGATGGCCTACCACCTGTTCTCCATGGAGCACGGCCACCGGGTCCGGGTGAAGGCGGGACTGCCCCCGGACGACCCCCGGATCGCCACGGTGACCGGCGTGTTCCCCTCGGCGAACTGGCTGGAGCGCGAGGTCTACGACTTCTACGGCGTGGTCTTCGACGGCCACCCGGACCTCCGCCGGATCATCATGCCGGACGACTGGGACGGCCATCCCCTGCGCAAGGACTACTCGCTCGGCGGGGTCGGGACCCAGTACAAGGGCGCGTTCATCCCCCCGGTCGACCAGCGGAGCGTGTGATGGCCGAGGGCCTCTCCGACACCGAGCGCGAGTTCGTGGCGCCGGCGACGCTCCCCGGCGAGGAGCACTTCGACCTCCGCGAGGAGACCATGCTCATCAACATGGGGCCCCAGCACCCCTCCACCCACGGGGTGCTCCGGATGGTCCTCGAGCTCGACGGCGAGAGCGTGGTGTCGTGTCGGCCGGTGGTGGGGTACCTCCACACCGGCATCGAGAAGAACACCGAGTGGCGGACGTGGCAACAGGGCGTGGCGTTCGTCACGCGCATGGACTACCTGGCGCCGTTCTTCAACGAGATGGCCTACTGCATGTCGGTGGAGCGCCTGCTGGGGATCGAGGCGCCTCCCCGGGCCCGCGTCATCCGCGTGATGTTCTGCGAGCTGAACCGGATCGCCTCCCACCTGGTCGCGCTGGCCACGCTGTCGCTGGAGATGGGCGCGATCAGCGTGATGCTGTACGGCTTCCGGGAGCGGGAGGTCATCCTGGACATCTTCGAGATGGCGAGCGGTCTCCGCATGAACCACGCGTACATGCGGATCGGCGGGCTGGCCATGGACCTTCCCGACGGCTCGGAGGAACGGATCCGGGCCTTTCTGCAGCTCATGCCGGGGCGCATCGACGAGTACGAGGACCTGCTGTCGCAGAACCCCATCTGGCTGGAGCGGAACCGCGACGTGGGCGTGGTGCCGAAGGAGACGCTCCTGGCCCTCGGCGCCACCGGCCCCGTCCTGCGCGCGGCCGGCGTGCCATACGACGTCCGCCGGGCCGACCCGTACGGCGGCTACGAGGACTACGAGTTCGACGTGGTCACCCGGACCGCCGGCGACTGCTACGCGCGATACGAGGTCCGGATCGAGGAGATGCGCCAGTCGCTGCGGATCGTCGAGCAGTGTCTGGAGCGCCTCCCCGGCGGACCGGTGAAGGTGGACGACCCCAAGGTCCGGTTCCCCGGACAGCTCTCGGTCGGCCCCGACGGCATCGGGAACGACCCCGAGTATCTCCACCACATCATGGAGGAGTCCATGGAGGCCCTCATCAACCACTTCAAGCTGGTGACGCAGGGCATCCGGGTCCCGGCCGGCGAGGTGTATCAGGCCGTGGAGTCCCCCCGAGGGGAGCTGGGGTACTACGTGGTGTCCGACGGGGGGAACCGGCCGTACCGCGTCCGGGTGCGGGACCCGTCGTTCGTGAACCTCCAGTCGCTCCCGGCCATGGTGGAGGGCGCGCTGGTGGCCGACGTCGTCGCCTGCGTGGGGAGCGTGGACCCGGTCATGGGCGGGGTGGACCGCTGATGGGCGGGGTGGACCGCTGATGGTGCTCTCGTCCGAGCTCCGGAGCCACGCCGAGCGCATCAAGTCCCGTTATCCCGACCCCCGCTCGGCCATGCTCCCCCTGCTGTACCTGGTCCAGTCGGCCGAGGGCCACGTCTCACGCGACGGCATGCAGGAGGTCGGCGAGCTCCTCGGCCTCCGGACCGCAGAGGTGGAGGCCGTGGCCACCTTCTACACGATGTTCCGGTTCCGCCCCTCCGGCCGCTACGTCCTCTCCATCTGCACGAACGTCAGCTGCGCCCTCCTCGGCGCCAAGCGCCTCTACGAGCACGCCGAGCACCTCCTCGGCCCCCAAGCCCACGAGATGACCCCCGACGGCGCCATCACCCTCCACGAAGAGGAATGCCTCGGCGCCTGCGAACAAGCCCCCCTCGTGCAGGTCAACTTCCTCAACTACGCCCGCATGACCGAAGAACAACTCGTCACTCTGATTGACCAACTCCAGGCAGGCGATCCGCCGCCCTCGAGCCAAGGCGTGGTCCCGCCGGACCTCCAGACGACGTGCCGCATCCTCGCCGGCCTCGGCCCCCCAGAAGGCTGGACCCAGCAGAACAACGGCGAGGCCCGACCGGCCACCACCGAGGCCTCCCCCGAGCGCCCCCCGCAGAGCACCGCCCCCGAGGTAGCGCGCGATACGGAGAGCCAGCGTGGCCGCGGCACCGAGCCTCCCGAGGAACAGACGGAGCACCCAGAACCAGTCGAGGGCCAGCGCGAGGAGGACGCCGATGGCTGATTTCGAGCCCGTCCTCACCGCGCGCTGGTCCAACCCCGAGGCCCGCTCGATCGACGGCTACCTGAAGGCCGGCGGCTACCGGGCCCTGAAGAAGGCGCTGGCCATGGACCCCGACGACGTGATCGAGGAGGTCAAGGCCAGCGGCCTCCGGGGCCGGGGCGGCGCGGGGTTCCCCACCGGCCAGAAGTGGGCGTTCGTGCCGCAGAACACCGGCAAGCCCACGTACATGGTCGTGAACTTCGACGAGTCCGAGCCCGGCACGTTCAACAACCGCGAGCTGGTGGAGCGCGACCCGCATCAGCTCATCGAGGGCATCGTGATCGGGGCGTACGCCATCCGCTCGCACACCGCGTTCGTCTACACGCGGGGTGAGTTCCTGTACCCGGGCGTGGTCCTGGAGCGGGCCCTGGCCGAGGCCTTCGACAGGGGGTTCGTCGGCCAGAGGGTGGCCGGCACCGACTACCAGCTCGACATCGTGATCCACCGGGGAGCCGGCGCGTACATCTGCGGCGAGGAGACCGCCCTGCTGGACTCGCTGGAGGGCCGCCGGGGCCAGCCCCGCCTCCGCCCACCGTTCCCGGTGGTTGCCGGGGCGTACATGGCGCCGACCGCGATCAACAACGTCGAGACCCTGTCGAACGTCCCCCACATCATCGAGCGGGGGGCGGATTGGTACGCCTCGATCGGCACCGAGAAGTCCACCGGGCCCAAGATGTTCTCGCTGTCCGGCAAGGTGAACCGTCCCGGGAACTACGAGGCTCCCATGGGGACCTCGGCCCGGGAGCTCATCGAGGAGTACGCGGGCGGCGTCCGGGACGGCCGGAGCGTGAAGGCCTGGACCCCGGGCGGGTCCTCCACGCCGCTGCTCACCGGCGAGCACCTCGACACCCACATGGACTTCGAGTCGGTGCAGGCGGCCGGTTCCCTGCTGGGCACGGGGGCCATGATCGTGCTGGACGACCGGGACTGCGTGGTGGACGCCACGCTCCGGATGCTCGAGTTCTACGCCCACGAGTCCTGCGGGAAGTGCACGCCGTGCCGGGAAGGCACGTGGTGGATGACCAAGGTCCTCCGGCGCATCGAGCTGGGGTACGGGCGCATGGACGACCTGCCGCTGATGCAGGACGTCTCCGGCAACATCCTGTTCAAGGCGTTCTGCGCGCTGGCCGACGGCGCGGTCTCGCCGATCCAGTCCTCGCTGAAGTACTTCACCGAGGAGTACGAGCAGCACGTCCGGCTGGGCCGGTGCCCGCTGAAGGAACGTGAAGAGGTCGGGGCGGCGGGCCACCGCGAGGCCGGCGCCGACGTGTCCAGGGCCGGCACCGAGACCGAGGCCGGCGCGCTCACACCGTCCGGCCCGGCGCCCGACGCGCTCCCGGACTCAGAGGAGCGCGAGATCAGGGTGTCGCTGGCCGACGTGCTGGACGAGGGCGGGCGCTGATGGCCGACCCCGTCACGCTCACGATCGACGGCAAGGAGATCACGGTCTCGGGCGGGACGCTCATCATCCGCGCGGCCGAGCAGCTCGGGATCGAGATCCCGAGGTTCTGCGACCACCCGTACCTCGAGCCGGCCGGTTCGTGCCGGCAGTGCTACGTGGAGGTGGAGGGCCAGCGCAAGCTCATGACCTCGTGCACCACCCCGGTGGCGCCGAACATGGGGGTCCGGACCCACAACACCTCGGAGCAGGCCCAGGAAGCCCAGGTGGCGAACCTCGAGTTCCTGCTGCTGAACCATCCGCTGGACTGCCCCATCTGCGACCGGGGCGGGGAGTGCCCGCTGCAGGACCAGGCCCTCGGATTCGGGCCCGGCGAGTCGCGGTACCGGGAGGCCAAGCGGGTGTACGAGAAGCCGCTGTACCTCTCTCCGCTGGTGGCCCTGGACCGCGAACGGTGCGTCCTGTGCGCCCGGTGCACGCGGTTCTGCGACCAGATCTCCGGGGACCGGTTCATCGAGCTGTTCGAACGCGGCGCCGCCGAGCAGGTGGCCATCGCCCCCGGCGAGGACTTCCGTTCGCCCTTCTCCGGGAACACCATCCAGGTCTGCCCGGTGGGCGCGCTGACGTCGGTGCCCTACCGGTTCGTGGCCCGGCCGTTCGACCTCAAGACCGCGGACTCCGTGTGCAACCACTGCTCGGCCGGATGCAACGTCCGGGTGGACCTCCGCCGGGGCGAGGTGGTCCGCCACCTGGCCCGGGACAACCCCGACGTGAACGACCTGTGGACGTGCGACAAGGGCCGGTTCGCGTTCCAGTTCCCGGACTCCCCGGACCGGCTGACCACCCCGCTGCTGCGCACGCCCGGGCTCACGCCCGTGTCCTTCGGCGAGGCCTTCGGGCAGATCGCCCGGTGGAGCTCCAGCGGGCGGGTGGCGTTCCTGGCCGGGGGGCGCCTGGCCGACGAGGACGCCTACGCGCTGTCGAAGCTGGCCCGAGTGGCGTTCGGGACGAACGATGTCGACCACCGGAGGTCCCGCCCGGCGGACATGCCCCTGCTGGTGGAGGCGCACCAGGCGGCAGGGATGCGCGTGTCGAACGCAGACGTCGAGGCGGCGAAGGCCATCGTGGTGGTCGGGCTCGACGCCGAGCAGGAGGTCCCCATCCTGCACCTGCGGATCCGGAAGGCCGTCCGGCGCGGCGCGAAGGTGTTCGTGGTCCACCCCCGCCGGACGCGGTTGTGGGACGTGGCGGAGCACGTGCTGGTGGCGCCCGGCGCGGAGGCGGCCGTGCTGGATGCGGTGGCCGGCGAACACGGCGAGCGGCCGCCGGCCGTGCAGTCGCCGGCCGTGGACCGGCTGCGCGAGGCGCTGCAGGAAGCCGGCGGTTCGGTGGTGGTGCTGGCGGGAACACGTCTCGCCGAGAGCCCCGGAGCGGTGGGCCAGGCCGCCGCGCTGGCCTCGGCGCACGGCGGGAGATTCGGGGTGGTCGTCCGGCGAGCCGGAGACGCCGGGGCCCTCCGGGCCGGCGTCCACCCGGCGCTCCTGCCCGGGGGCCGGCGGGTGGAGGACGAGGGCGAACGTGCCGAGGTCCAGCGGGTGTGGGGCGCGAGCGTGCCGGCGGAGCCGGGGCGCGACACCCAGGCCATCCTGGAGGCGGCGGCCCGGCGCGACATCGACGTGCTGTTCCTCGTCGGCGTGGACCCCATCCGCGACTTCCCCGACGCAGCGCTGGCCCGGAGGGCCCTGGAGAACGTGGAGTACAAGGTGGTCCAGGACGTGGTGGCCGGGACCATGGCCCCGTACGCCGACGCCGCGCTGCCGGCGTCCGCCTGGGTCGAGCGCGAGGGGACCGTCACGAACTGGGAGGGCCGGGCTCAGCGGTTCCGGCCGGTCCGGGGGCCGATGCCGCTGTCCCGTCCGGACTGGCAGATCCTCCAGGAGCTGTCCGAGTCGGTCGGCCACGACATGGGGTTCGCCTCGCTGGAGCACCTCCGGCGGGAGTCCGCCGAGCTGCTGCTGCCCCGCGACGTCGACCTCTCCGGGCTGGGGCGGTCCGCGACCGGCGCCGCGCTGGGGGAGGCCGCCGGCGAGGGCGTCCTGCTGTTCACGTACCAGCTGCTGGTGGACGAGGGCACGCTGTCCCGCGCGGCGGGCGCCCTCAAGGAGGCCCTGGAGGACGACGCGTTCGTCGAGGTCCACCCCGACGACGCCGAGCGGCTGGGGCTGGCCGAGGGCGGACGGGCCACGGTGGCCACGCCGGCGGGCTCGGCCGCGCTGCCCGTCCGGATCTCCCCGGAGATCGCCCGGGGAACGGCGTTCGTGCCGTTCAACCAGCCGGGCCTGCAGGCGAACACCCTGCTGGCCGGGCGGCTCACCGCCGTGGCCACCGTGACCCCCGAGGATGCCTGATGGACTGGCTCGACTGGATCCTGCTGGTGGCCCGGGTGGTCGTGGTGTTCGTCGCCCTGCTGGTCACGGTCATGGTCGTGGTGTGGATGGAGCGCAAGGTCGTGGCCGACATGCAGAACCGCATCGGCCCGAACCGGGCCGGCCCCTTCGGCATCCTGATCACCCTGGCCGACGGGATCAAGCTGTTCCTCAAGGAAGGGGTCCGCCCGACGAACGTGGACCGGCCGGTCTACGTCCTGGCCCCGGCCCTGGCGGTGATCCCGGCGTTCCTGGCCTTCGCCGTGGTGCCGTTCGGGACCGGGATCACGGTGTTCCACCGGTTCGTCCCGTTCCAGCTCGCGCCGAACATCGGCATCGGGATCCTGTGGGTTCTGGCCATGACCTCGATCGGCGTGTACGGGATCGTCCTGGCGGGGTGGTCGAGCGGCTCGAAGTACCCGCTGCTCGGGGCCATCCGGTCCAGCGCCCAGATGATCTCCTACGAGGTGGGCATGGGGCTGGCCCTGGTGGCCGTGATCATGTACAGCGGCACGCTGTCCATGACCGGCATCGTGGCCAAGCAGGACCACATCTGGAACGCCATCCCGCAGGCCCCGGCGTTCATCGCGTACGTGATCGCGTCGCTGGCCGAGACGAACCGGCCGCCGTTCGACCTCCCCGAAGCGGAGACGGAGCTGGTGGCCGGGTACCACACCGAGTACAGCGGCATCAAGTTCGCGATGTTCTACCTGGCCGAGTACCTGAACATGCTCACGGTCTCGGCCATCGCGGTGACGCTGTTCCTGGGCGGGCCCCGGGGTCCGCACATCTCGTTCCTGCCGGCGCTGTGGCCGGTGGTGTGGTTCCTGCTGAAGGTCTTCGCGCTGATCTACGTGTACATCTGGGTCCGGGCCACGATGCCGCGGTTCCGGTACGACCGGCTGATGCGGTTCGGCTGGAAGATCCTCATCCCGGCCGGGCTGGTGTGGATCCTGTTCACCGGCGCGGTGGTGGTGCTGCCGGCGGAGTACGGGAAGGGCAAGTTCCTGACCTGGACCGCCATCGCCATCGGCGTGCTCCTGGTCCTGTCGGCGCTCTGGCCGGCGCCGAAGAAGCCCGCGGAGGAGCCGGTCCCGTCCGAGGAGACCGCGCCGTGAGCGCGGAGGAGCCGGTGGTGGAGCCCGCGACCACCGAGGAGACGCCGATGCCGGCGCAGTCACGGGAACCGCGCCGCCGGAAGCCGTCGTGGTTCCCGGTGGTGGGGCCCATCTCCCGCGGCATGTGGACCGTGTTCAAGCAGGTCTTCCGGCGGAGGCTCACCGAGAAGTACCCGAAGGAGATCACGCCCCCCTTCCCCCGGGCGCACATGGGCCGGCACCGGCTGAACCGCCACGAGGACGGCCTGGAGAAGTGCATCGGGTGCGAGCTGTGCGCGTACGCGTGCCCGGCCGACGCGATCTGGGTGGAGGGCGCGGAGAACACCGAGGACAACCGGGTTTCGCCGGGGGAGCGGTACGCGAAGGACTACCAGATCAACTACCTGCGGTGCATCGGGTGCGGCCTGTGCGTGGAGGCCTGCCCCACCCGGGCCCTGACGCTCACGCCCTACTACGAGCTGGCGTTCGAGAGCCGCGAGGACGCCATCTGGACCAAGGAGCAGCTCCTGGAGCCGCCGCCGCCGCTCGGCGAGGCCGGGCGGGCCACGAAGGAGGGGACGTCGTGGTTCTAGCGGCGGCCGCCGCGAAGGACGCGGTTCCCCTCACCGACCTCATCCTGTTCTGGGTGTTCGGGCCGATCGCGGTGGTGGCGGCCGTGGGGATGGTCCTGGCCCGGAACGCGGTCCACTCCGCGCTGTTCCTGATCGTGAACTTCTTCTGCCTGGCGGTGTTCTTCCTGGTGCTGGGGTCGCCGTTCCTGTTCGCGGTCCAGATCATCGTGTACGCCGGCGCGATCATGGTCCTGTTCCTGTTCGTGATCATGCTGCTCGGCGTGGACCAGCGGGAGTCCATGGTCGAGCGGCTCAAGGGCCAGCGCCTGATCGGGGTGGCCCTCGCCGCCGGGCTCATCGCCGAGGTGTTCTTCGCGATCCGGCTGGGCGTGGGGCTCTCCACGAAGGCGGCGCCGGGGTTCGACAAGGCCGTGAACCAGGGCGGGAACGTCCGCGCCCTGGCCCGGGTCCTGTTCAACGGCTACTTCTTCCCGTTCGAGGTGACCTCGGTGCTGCTGATCGTGGCGGCGGTCGCGGCCATGGTCATCGCGGGGCGCCGGGGGACCGCGGTGGGACCGGGCGAGCCGGTCGAGGCCTTTCCCGCCGGGCCGCCGGCGGCGCCGGAGCGCCCGGAGCTTCGGGAGCCGCGGCGGCCTCGGGAACCGGAGCCGGTGCCGTGAGGACCCCGATCGCCTGGTTCCTGATCCTGTCCGGGGTGCTGTTCGCCATCGGGACGGTGGGCGTGCTGGTGCGGAAGAACGCGCTGGTGATCTTCATGTCGGTGGAGCTCCAGCTGAACGCGGTGAACCTCACGCTGGTGGCGTTCTCGCGGATGCACGGGAACCTCCAGGGCCAGGTCCTGGCGTTCTTCTCGATGGTGGTGGCGGCGGCCGAGGTGGTGGTGGGCCTGGCGATCATCGTGGCCATCTTCAACCGCCGCCGGAGCGCGAACGTGGACGACGCGAATCTCCTGAAATGGTGAGCGCCGCGTTCCGTCTGGGACACACGCCGGGAGTGTTCAACCTGATCTGGCTGGTCCCTACCCTGCCTCTGGCCGGCGCCGTGGCGAACTTCTTCTTCGGACGGCGCCTGGGGCGACGGTCCGGCGTGGTGGCTTCGGCGGCGGTGGGGCTGGCGTTCGTGGTGTCGGTGGCGCTGCTGTTCGGGCTGCTGTCGCGGGACTCCTCGAGCCGGCTGATCGTCCAGCACCTGTACTCGTGGGTGCCGGTGGGGTCGCTCGACGTCGGGGTGGACCTCCGGATCGATCCTCTGTCGATGGTGATGATCCTGGCGGTCACCGGCGTCTCGACCCTGATCCACGTCTACTCGATCGGCTACATGCGCGGCGACCCCCGCGAGACCCGCTTCTTCGCCGAGCTCAATCTGTTCGTGTTCTTCATGCTCACACTGGTCCTGGCGGACAACTTCCTCCTGCTGTACCTGGGCTGGGAGGGCGTCGGGCTCTGCTCGTACCTGCTGATCGGCCACTACTTCGAACGGCCCTCGGCGGCGGCAGCGGCGACGAAAGCGTTCGTCGTCACCAGGATCGGCGACGCAGCGATGCTCGTCGGGGTCGCGTTGATCTTCGTGCACTTCGGCACCCTGGAGTTCAGCAGAACGCTGTCCGGGGCATGCCCGCCGGCAGTGGGATCGTGTGCGTTCTCGTCCTCGTTCCAGGGGACGTTCACGGCGATCGCGCTGCTGCTGCTGGCGGGGGCGGTTGGGAAGTCGGCGCAGCTCCCGTTGCAGACGTGGTTGCCGGACGCCATGGAGGGCCCCACGCCCGTCTCCGCGCTGATCCACGCCGCGACCATGGTCACCGCCGGTGTCTACCTGGTGGTGCGGACGCACCTGTTCTTCGAGATCTCGGGGACCGCGCAGACCGTGCTGCTGCTGATCGGGCTGGTCACGGCGATCTACGCGGCGACGTCGGCGCTGGGGCAGGACGACATCAAACGGGTCCTCGCGTACTCCACGATGAGCCAGATCGGCTACATGATGTTCGCGGCCGGGCTGAAGGCGTACTCGGTGGCGATCCTGCTGCTGGTGGTCCACGCCTTCTACAAGGCCCTCCTGTTCCTCTCCAGCGGGTCGATCATGCACGCGCTGGACGGCGAGACCGACCTCAAACGGATGGGCGGGCTCCGCCACGCCATGCCGGTGACGTTCGGGGTGTTCGTGGTGGGGTGGCTGGCCATCGCCGGCATCCCGCCGCTGTCGGGGTTCTTCGCCAAGGACCAGGTCCTGGCGGCGGCCAGCCACAGCGGGCGGACCGCGGCGTGGATCGTGGCCCTGTTCGCGGCGTTCTTCTCGGCGCTGTACATCTCGCGGATCGCGTTCCTGGCCTTCTTCGGGCCGCTTCGCCACGACACCGACCCCCACGAGTCGCCGAAGGTCATGACCGTCCCGATGGTCCTGCTGGCGGTGGGGGCGGTGGTCGGCGGCATCCTGGGCATCAGCGCCGTGAGCGGCATCCTCCCGCGGTTCCTGGAGCCGGTGATCGGCCCGGTCGGCGAGGGGAACAGGGGGCTCTCGACCCTCGCGCTCGCGGCGATCTCCGTCGCGGTGGCGCTGCTGGGCATGGCGGTGGGCTGGCTGGTGTGGGGCTCCGGGCGGATCGACTGGGTCGCCCTCCGGGCCCGGTTCCACCGAACGCACTCCACGCTCGAGCACGGGTGGTGGTTCGACTCCGTGTACGGCGCGGTGCTGGTCACGCCGGGGAAGGCGGGGGCCGCGTTCACCGCCTACGTGGTGGACCGGCGGCTGATCGACGGCGCGGGGAACCTCATCGCGAAGGGGTTCGGCCTGGCCGCGAACGGCCTGCGCAAGCTCACCGGCGGCTACGTGCGGCGGTACGCGCTGGCCTTCCTGATCGGGGTGGTCGGGATCCTGTGGTACCTGGCGGCGAGGTTCTGACGTGCCCTGGCTGACGATCGCGCTGTTCCTCCCGCTGGCCGGCGCCGTGGTGCTCCTGATCATCCCGCGCCTGGCCGACCGTCTGGCCCGCGGGGTCGCGCTTCTCGTCAGCGTGGCGACGTTCGCCGTATCGCTCGCGGTGCTGGCGAACTTCGACCGGAGCGCGGACGGCTACCAGCTGATGGACGAGGCCGCGTGGGTGAAGGCGCTGCATTTGAAGTACGTGGTCGGCGTGGACGGGATCAGCCTCTTCCTGGTCCTGATCACGACGTTCCTGTTCGCGATCGCCGTGCTGGCCTCGTTCCGGGAGGTCCGGAGCGTCCGGACCCTGATGGCGTCGCTGCTGGCCCTGGAGACGTTCGTCCTGGGGACGTTCGTCTCGCTCGACCTCCTGCTGTTCTTCCTGTTCTTCGAGGCCACGCTGTTCCCGGCGTACCTGCTGATCGCGGGGTGGGGCGGCGAGCGGCGGGCCGGCGCGGCCATCAAGTTCTTCATCTACACGATGGCCGGCTCGGCGTTCCTGTTCCTGGCCGTGCTGTTCGTGTTCTTCAAGCTGGGGACGTTCGACATCCGGGTCCTCCAGGACTCCGCCTCGTCGCTGTCGATCGACACCGGGCGGTGGCTGTTCCTGGGGTTCCTGGTGGCGTTCGCGGTGAAGGCACCGCTGGTGCCGTTCCACGCGTGGCAGCCCGACACGTACACCGAGTCCCCGACCGGCGCCCTGCTCGTGATCGCCGGGGTCATGCCGAAGATCGCCACGTACGGGCTGCTCCGGTTCAACCTGGGGCTGTTCCCGGAGGCCGCGCACTACTTCTCCGACCTGGTCTCGATCCTGGCGCTGGTCGGGATCGTGTACGGGGCGGTGGTGGCCATCGTGCAGACCGACCTCAAGCGCCTGGTGGCGTACTCGTCGATCTCCCACATCGGGTTCATCGCGCTGGGGATCTTCGCGTTCAACCAGCAGGGGCTGTCGGGCGGCGTGCTCTACATGGTGAACCACGCCCTGTCCACCGGCCTGCTGTTCGTGCTGGTGGGGATGCTGTACGAGCGGACCCGGACCCGGGACCTGGCCCGGATGGGCGGCATCGCCCAGGTCACCCCGAAGATGGCCGCGGCGTTCCTTGTCGTGGGCCTGGCCTCGATGGGCCTCCCGGGCCTGAACAACTTCGTCAGCGAGTTCCTGGTGATCCTGGGCGCGTTCGGCGCGAACAAGGCCTTCGGCGCCATCGCCGCGGCCGGCATCCTGCTGTCCGCCATCTACCTGCTGTGGGCGTACCAGCGGGCCATGCACGGCCCCCTGCGACAGGAGCACGTCGCCACCCGAGACCTCACGCGCATGGAGTACGCCGTGATCGCGCCGGTGTTCGTGGCGATCCTGTTCCTCGGGCTGTACCCGAAGCCCGTGCTCGACCGCGTGAACCCCGCCACGTGCCGGTCGAGCGTGGCGGCTGCCGCCCAGGGGATCGGTGTCTCGCCGGACGAAGTCGTCAGGGCGACCGGCAACTGCGCGAGGAGCGCCGGATTCACGTCCTATGGGCCGCTGGATGAGGTCCGGGAGGGCGGCGGCTGAGATGCACCATCCGCCGCTCGACTTCGGGCCGGTCGCGCCGGAGCTGATCCTGGTCGGCGTCGGCCTCGTGCTGCTGGTCGTCGAGGCCGTGTGGAAGGGCCTGTCGCACGGGTGGCTGGCCATCGGCGCGCTGGTCGGTCTGGCGGGCGCCGGGGTGGCCTCGGCCCTGCTGTGGAACTGGCACGGCAAGCCCACCGTGCTGGGCGACATGGTGGCGGCCGACCGGTTCGGCGTGTTCGCCCGGCTGGTCGTGCTGGGGGTCGGCGCCATCGGCGTCGCGTTCGGCCACCACTACTTCGAGCGGACGGGGGAGCGGCGGGGCGAGTTCTACGCGCTGCTGCTGCTGTGCACCTCCGGCATGACCCTCATCGTGGCGGCGAACAACCTGATCCTGGTGTTCCTGGCCCTCGAGATCCTGTCGCTCTCGCTGTACGTGCTCACGGGGTTCTCGTTCCGGCTCGCGGCCATCGAGGGGGCCATGAAGTACTTCCTGCTGGGGGCGTTCTCCAGCGCGTTCTTCCTGTACGGCATCGCCATGGCCTACGGCGCCACGAACACCACAAGCATCACCGGCATGGCCCGGGCCCTGACCGGTCGCGTTGGGTCCGAACCGCTGGCCCTGACCGCGGCGGGGCTGCTCGCGGTGGGGTTCGCGTTCAAGGTGGCCGCGGTGCCGTTCCACTCGTGGGCTCCCGACGCGTACCAGGGCGCGCCCACACCGATCACCGCGTACATGTCGGCGGCCACGAAGGTGGCGGCGTTCGCGGCGCTCCTGCGGGTGTTCGACGTGGCGTTCGCGCCCCTTTCGTGGGACTGGACCCCGTTCATCTGGGTCCTGGCCGCGGTGACCATGGTGATCGGCTCGATCCTGGCCATCGCCCAGACCGACCTCAAGCGGATGCTCGCGTACTCCAGCGTGGCCCACGCCGGGTTCATCCTGACCGGCGTCACGGCGGCCGGCGCCGCCGGCATCTCGGCCAGCCTGTTCTATCTCCTGGCGTATGCAGCGATGATCGTCGGGGCGTTCGGCGTGGTGATGCTGGTCAGCATCCGGGGCGAGGACCGAACGGGCATCGCCTCGTACGCCGGGCTGGCCCGGAGGAACCCACTGCTGGCCGGCCTCCTCACGCTGTTCCTGCTCTCGCTGGCCGGCATCCCGCCCACGGCCGGGTTCATCGCCAAGGTCAGCGTGTTCGGAGCGGCCGTCCAGGCCGGCCACTGGCCCCTGGTGCTCGTCGCGGTCCTGGCCAGCGTGGTGGCCGCGTTCTTCTACCTCCGGGTCATCGTGATCATGTACACACAGGAGCCCGACCCCGCCGACACCGCCCAGCCCGTGGCGGCCCCCGGCCCGGCCATCGGGATCGCAGTCACGGCCGTGGCCACGCTGCTATTCGGCGTGTTCCCGGGGCTCGCGTTCCACTTCCTGGACCAGGCCTCGGTGCTCAGGTGGTGACCGTGCCCGCCGCCGGGATGGTCTCGCGCCGAACCCACGGGTACGATCCGTTCTCATGACTCGCGCCGAGATCCCTGGGCTGCAGGCGCCGGACCCCGCGCTGGAGGCCGCACTGCGGTCGCGCCTCGACCTGGTCGAACGGGCCCTGGAGAAGGCCGTCATCGCCGACTACGACCTGATGACCGAGGCGGCCGGCCACCTGCTGCGGGCCGGGGGAAAGCGGTTCCGGCCCATGCTGGTCATGCTCTCGGGATTCTTCGGCGACCCCGCCGACTCCCGCCTGGTCCCGGGCGCGGTGGCCATCGAGCTCACGCACGTGGCGACCCTGTACCACGACGACGTGATCGACGAGGCCGAGTTCCGCCACGGCGTGCCGTCCGTGAACGCCCAGTGGAGCAACAGCGTCGCGATCGTCTCCGGCGACTACCTGTTCGCCCGGGCCGCCGAGATCGCGTCCGACCTCGGCACGGAGGTCACCCGGCTGCTGGCGAAGACCATCGCCACCGTGTGCGACGGCCAGGTCCGCGAGGTCACGAACGCCGGCGCCCTCAATCGCGATGAGGCCGCGTACATGGACACGATCCGCCGGAAGACCGCGGCGCTCATCGCAACGTCGTGCCGGCTGGGCGGGATGCTCTCCGACGCCGCCGCCGAGCACGTGGAGATCCTCGACGAGTTCGGCGACGCACTGGGCATGGGCTTCCAGCTCTCCGACGACATCATGGACGTCATCTCCTCGGAGACCACGCTGGGCAAGGAGCCGGGGGTGGACATGAAGGAGGGCGTGTACACGCTCCCGGTCCTGCACGCCCTGACCGAGGGACCGGACCGGGAGGAGCTTCGCGCGCTGCTGGCCCCCGGCCCGCCCGACGGCGATCGCCGGGCCCGGGCCCTGGAGATCGCCCGGGCCGACGCTTCGCTGGCCCATGCCCGCGCCGCCGTCACCCGCGAGGTCCGCCGTGCCGGGGAGCTCGCGGACCGCCTCCCTGAGGGCTCCCCTCGCGACACCCTCACCCACCTGGCCCGGTACGTGGCCACCCGTTGCGGCGCCGACGCCTGAGCCCGGTCCGTCGGCGCGGGACCTACTGCAAGTGGTACGGGACGCTGGTCAGGATGACGCGCTCCTCGAACAGGAACAGCCGCTTCACGAACAATGCCGTCTGCCGGTGCAGCGGGTAGTGGTGCGGATGCCTCGGGATCAGCTCCGGGATGACCAGCGTGACCACGGTGTCGGGGCGGACCGTGTGGCGGCGGACCTCCTCGAGCATGGGGCCCGTGAGGTCCCGGAACGGCGCCTCCACGACGTCCAGCCGGATGCCGGGTCGGCGGTCGAACCAGGCCTCGACGATCCGCTCGGAGTCCCGGGGCTCCAGGGCCATGTACACGGCCCGGGTCTCCATGGCCTGCAGTGACCGGGCGTAGTTGACCGCCCGGATCGTCGCGTCGTGGACCCCGGAGACGAACACCACCGCGACCATGCGCTGGGGGACCAGCGGCAGTGCGTCCACCCCGACCGGGCGGCCGTTCTCGGTGACCACCGGGACGTCGGTCACCGCGATGCGGCGTTCCCGCAGCAGGCCCGCCTTGAGCCGGAACAGGTCGCGCCGCCTGAGCACGTACGACAGCGACGGGTCGTCGATGAGCTCGGGCAGCACCACCGTCGCGAAGTCGCCGGGGTCCCGGCGGACCCGTTTCACATAGGCCCTCACCCGCGGGAGGAGGGCTCGGCCCGAGCCGGGGAGCGGCTCGAGGTCCTGCCCTCCCCGGGTGAACGCTTTCCACAGTTCCCGGAACTCCTCGGACGGAGGATCCGGGGAGAGGTACACGGCCCGGGCCTCCGCCGGGTGGATGGCCCGGACGTACCCCAGGGCCTCCGCCGTGGCCGGGTCGAGCCCGGGGACCAGCAGGACCGCGTGGTTCGCCGGGACCCGGGGCACCACCGCCCGCTGCTGGAGCTGGAGCCTGACCGTCCGGTAGTGCCGGTTGATCACCACGAACAGGACGATGATCGCCACCATGGCCGTGATCGAGATCCAGGCCCCCTCCAGGAACTTCGTGGCGGTGATGATGACCAGCACGATCCCGGTGCACACCGCCCCGATGGCGTTGATGGCCACGGACACTCGACGTCCTCGTGCCGCGTCGCCGCCGCCGGCCCTGAGCTTCATCCAGTGCCGGACCATCCCGGCCTGCGACAACGTGAACGCCGTGAACACCCCCACCACGTACAGCTGGATCAGCTTGTCGAGGTTGCCGTCGAACCCCACGATGAGCAGGCTGGACAGCACGGCGAGCACGATCACCCCGTTGGAGAACACCAGGCGATCCCCCCGGTTCGCGAACTGCCGGGGCATGTACCGGTCGTGGGCCAGGATCGACGACAGCCTGGGGAAATCCTGGTAGGAGGTGTTCGCGGCGAGGATCAGGATGGCCGCCGTGAACGCCTGCACCGCGTAGAAGCCGATCCCCCCGCCGAAGACGGCGAAGGCGATCTGCCCGTCGACGGAGCGCTGCCCGGCGGCCGGGGGCACCAGACCGTCCATCCGTGTGGCCAGGTAGGAGATCCCCAGGAACATCGTGATGGAGATGGATCCCATCACGGCCAGGGTGGTCGCGGCGTTCCGGGACTGGGGGCGCTTGAACGCGGGGACGCCGTTCGAGATGGCCTCCACGCCGGTCAGTGCGGTGGATCCGGAGGAGAAGGCGTGCAGGATCACGAACAGCCCGAGCGGGCCGGCGTGCCGGGCCAGGTCGGAGATGGCCTGCACGTGCTGGCCCGCGGCGGACGGGCATCCGGAGATGGCGCATCGCGTCAGGCCGACCGCCAGCATGGTCAGGATGGAGACGACGAACGCGTAGGTGGGCACCGCGAACACCGCACCGGTCTCCTTGACCCCCCGGAGGTTGGCGACGGTGAGGAGGACCACGAACCCCAGCGACAGCTCCACCGTGAACCGGGAGAGCCCGCCCGCGGCTCCCACGATGGCCACCACGCCGGCCACCACCGAAACCGACACCGTGAGGACGTAGTCGACCAGGAGGGCCGCGGCGGCCACCAGCGCCGGGAACGTCCCCAGGTTGTCCTTGCTCACGATGTAGGACCCGCCGCCGGAGGGGTAGGCCCGGACCGTCTGCCGGTACGACACGATCACGATGGCCAGGACCGTGGCGATGACCAGGGCGATCGCCATCACCAGGTGGCGCGACGTCGCGCTCGCCGCGAGCAGCACCACCATGATCTGCTCCGTGGCGTACGCCACCGACGACAGCGGGTCGGACGAGAAGATCGGCAGGGCCAGGATCTTGGGCAGCAGGGTGTGGGGGAGCGCCGACGTCGCATGGCGGCGTCCGAGCAGGACCCGTTTCAGCATCGATCGCTGGCCCCGCTGGGCCTGGTCCGTGGCCATGCCCAGAGGCTGCCAACCGCCACGTCAGCGAGGCGTGAGGATCGGGCCCCGGAGCGTCAAGATGGTGTGAATGGGATCGAACGACGGTCTCTGGGCGTGGCGGGATCGCCGGCGCCGGCGCCGGCCTGGTCCGGCCCGGGTCGGCGCCCGGGGCGCCGTGGCCGCGCTGGTGACGCCGGTGCTCGTGACGGCCGTCGCCCTCGCCGTCCCGCACGAGGCCGCGGCGAGCGCCGCCAGCCTGTACCTCCTCGGCGTGGTGGCGGTCTCGACGGTGGGCGGCCTGTGGCCGGGGCTCCTGGCGTCGGTGTTGTCGTTCCTGGCCCTGAACTTCTACTTCACCGAGCCCCGGCACACCTTCGTGGTCCGCCGCCCCCAGGACGTGGTGGCGCTGGTGGTGTTCCTGGCCGTGGCGGCGGTGGTGGGCACCCTCGTGGCACGGGCCCTGGAGGCGCGGGACCGGGCCGAGCGCCGGGCCGCCGAGACGGCTCGCCTGCAGGCATTCACGTCCCTGTTGCTCTCCGACCTGCCGCTGGAGGCCCTGCTCCAGCAGTCGGCGGCCTCGCTCGTGGAGTCCCTCGGCCTGGCCCGGTGCTCGATCGAGGTGGAGCCCAGCGAGGGGCAGGAGCCGGTCCGGGCCACGTGGCCGGACGAGGCCGGTGAGCGGGGAGGTGCCGGCGGGACGGCGTGTGTGGTCCCGGTGATCTCGGGCTCGCGGAGCCTCGGCACGGTGACGGCGGTCCTCCCGGCGGGCGCCTGGGAGCTGCTGGGCGGCGACCGCCGGCTGCTGGAGGCCTTCGCCGGGCAGATCGCGCTGGCCCTGGACCGGGCCCGGACCGAGGCGGAGATCCGGGTGGCCCGCCTCGACGCCGAGGTCAGTCGGTCCCGGGCCGCCCTGTTCTCCTCGGTGACCCACGACCTCCGGACGCCCCTGGCCTCGATCAAGGCCAGCGTCACGGGCCTCATCGATTCGGCCGACGCCCTGGACGCGGACCAGCGGCAGGACCTCCTGCGCACGATCCTCGAGGAATCCGACCGCCTGAACCGACTGGTGGGGAACCTCCTCGACCTGGCCCGGATGCGAGCCGGGGCCCTCACCCCGTCCCTCGAGCGGACGGGGGTGGAGGACGTGGTGGAGGCGGTGATCGCCCGGCTCCGGCCGGTGCTCGCGCCGTTCCAGATCCGGATCCTCGTCCGCCCCAACCTCCCGGAGGCCCGTATCGACCCCGTTCAGATCGACCAGGCCTTCACGAACGTGCTGGAGAACGCGGCGCGGTTCTCGCCGCCGGGCTCCGAGATCCGGGTCACGGTGGCGAGCTTCCAGGGCGCGATCGAGGCCACCGTGGCCGACCGGGGACCGGGCATCGCGCCCGAGGACCGGGAACGGGTCTTCGAGCCGTTCCACACCAGGGACGCCGGACCGGGCCGGGGCGGGACCGGCCTGGGGCTTCCCATCGCCAGGGCCGTGATCCAGGCTCACGGAGGCCGGATGTGGGTCGAGGGGGTCCCGGGCGGGGGAACGGCCGTGAGGATCCGGATCCCCACCGCCCCGGCCGAGGACGCGAGGGCGGGGGTCGTGCCGGACGCCGCCCCCGTGCGGCCGGCAGCCGCCGACGCGCCGGCAGCCGTGGACCGGCCATGACCCGGGTCCTGGTGGTGGACGACGAGCCGCAGATCCTGCGATCGCTCCGGACCAGCCTCTCGGCCAACGCGTACGAGGTCCTCACGGCGGAAAGCGGGGAGGACGCCCTGGCCCAGGCCGCCGCGGCCGTCCCCGACCTGGTGATCCTGGACCTGGGCCTGCCCGACCTCGACGGCACGGAGGTGGTCCGCCGTCTCCGCTCCTGGAGCGACGTGCCGGTCATCGTGCTCTCGGTCCGGTCCGGGCAGGAGGACAAGATCGGCGCCCTGGACGCCGGGGCAGATGACTTCGTGACGAAGCCGTTCGCCGTGGGCGAGCTCCTGGCGCGGATGCGGGCCACCCAGCGCCGGGTCGGGCGCCGCGGCGACGACCGGGCCGTGCTCCGGTTCGGCGGCCTGGTGGTGGATCTGGGCCGCCGGCTGGTCAGCGTCGCCGGGGAGGCCGTGCACCTCACGCCCACCGAGTACTCCCTCCTGGGGGCCATGGTGGCCCACCCCGGGAAGCTCCTCACGCACCGCTGGCTGCTCCAGACGGTGTGGGGCACCGCCTACGGCGACGAGAGCAACTACCTGCGCGTCTATGTCCGGCAGCTCCGCCAGAAGCTCGGCGACCGCGCCGACGCCCCCAGGCTCATCCTCACCGAACCCGGCGTCGGCTACCGGTGGCTCCCCGAACCCGACCCGGCATGACAGCCAACATCCGCTCGTTGGCTCCCGCGGAGTGATGTATCGCACAACCACTGCCGTCCCCTGATCGCTCGACGGCGGTGTCATGGGGGATCGGCCCGGCGGCGAGGGGCCTCGAAGGAGCGGGTGGATCGACTCTGGACCGGGAGCGAGCCGAGGGCGCCCGGGCCGGCCTTGTATAGAATCCGCGCTTGAGAATGCTTTCACAAGCGTCGCCCGAAGGCTTCTTCCAGCAGTACGCCACCATCATCGGCGTGGTCGTTGCCGGGATGGGCCTGGTCGCAGTGGCCCTCGTGACGGCCCGGGCCCTGTCCCCCCGCCACCCGCTCCCCGACAAGCTCACCACGTACGAGTGCGGCATGGACCCCGTGGGCGAGGGGTGGTCCCAGAGCCAGATCCGCTACTACATCTACGCGTTCCTGTTCGTGGTGTTCGACGTGGAGAGCGTGTTCCTCTTCCCGTGGGCCACGGTGTTCCAGGGCCTGGGCTACGCGGCCGTGGTCGAGATGGGCATCTTCATCGGGATCCTCGGCGCGGGCCTGCTGTACGCGTGGCGGAAGGGGGTCCTGAAGTGGGTGTGATCGACAAGGTCGCGGTTCCGCAGCCCATGAAGTTCATCCTCAACTGGGGCCGGCGCTATTCGCTGTGGATCATGAACTTCGGCCTGGCCTGCTGCGCCATCGAGTTCATCGCCGCCTCCACCTCCAAGCACGACTTCATCCGGTTCGGGGTGATCCCGTTCGCCCACGGTCCCCGGCAGGCCGACCTGCTGCTGGTGGCCGGGACGGTCACCGACAAGATGTCGCCCGCCCTCAAGCGCGTGTACGACCAGATGCCCGAGCCGAAGTACGTGATCTCGTTCGGTTCGTGCTCGAACTGCGGGGGCCCCTATTGGGACTCCTACTCCGTGACCAAGGGCGTGGACCAGTTCATGCCGGTGGACGTGTACGTCCCCGGGTGCCCGCCCCGGCCGGAGGCCCTCCTGCACGGGATCATGAAGCTGCAGGAGAAGATCGCCCAGGAAGACATCAGGGAGAAGTGGAGTGGCCAGCTCTCGACACCCCCTGACCGCCGCTGACGTCGGCGACGCGCTCCGGGCCCAGTTCGGCGATGACATCGTCGACGTCGCCGACCGGGACGGCCACGCCGTGGTGACGGTGGCGCCGTCGCGGTACCGGGAGCTGATCACGGTGCTCCGGGACGACCCCGAGTTCGACTGCGACTACTTCGACTTCATCTCGGCCGTCGACTACCCGGATGCGGGCGAGGTCGAGATCGTGGTCCACGTGTACTCGACGGCGCACAATCACCACGTCCGGGTGAAGCTCCGGGTGCCCCGGGAGGGGGCCACCGTGCCCACCATCCACGACCTGTACCCCGGGGCGAACTGGCACGAGCGCGAGACGTGGGAGCTGTTCGGGGTGGTGTTCGATGGCCATCCCCACCTGGTGAAGCTGGTCCTGCCGGAGCCGTTCGAGGGCTACCCCCTGCGCAAGGACTTCGAGCTGATGAGCCGGGTGGCCAAGCCCTGGCCGGGCGCCCCCGAGGGCGAGGAGGTCGAGGAGGAGTGACGGAGGCCCTCGCGCCGGCCTCGTCGCTCGCCGCCCACCTCCTGGCGCAGGCCAACCCCTCGTTCGTGAACAGCCTGTTCGAGAACTTCTGGGTGATCCTGGTGGTGAAGGCCGCCCTGGTGCTGATCGTGTTCCTGTCGGCGCCGATGGTGGTGGGCTACATGGAGCACAAGGTCCTGGCCCACATGCAGCACCGGCTGGGGCCGATGTACGCGGGGCGGTTCCACGGGTGGGCCCAGCTCATCGCCGACGGCGTGAAGTTCGTGCAGAAGGAGGACATCGTCCCCCGCGCGGCCGACAGGTGGGTGTTCGCGCTCGCGCCGGCGGTGGCCATGATCCCGTACATCCTGCTGTTCGCCGTGATCCCGTTCGACGGCGGGATCTACGCCGAGAACCTCGACGTCGGGATCTTCTTCGTGCTGGCCGCGTCGTCGATCTCGGTGATCGGGATCCTCATGGCCGGGTGGGCCAGCGCGAACAAGTTCTCGCTGATCGGGGCCCTCCGCGCCGCCGCCCAGCTCATCGCGTACGAGCTGCCGCTGATCCTGGCCGCCGCCGCGGTGGTGCTCCAGGCCAGCGTGTCCGCCGGCGGGGTCGCGGTGTCCAGCCTGTCGCTGCTGTTCATCGCGGAGCGGCAGCAGGACATCTGGTTCGTGTTCCCGCAGATCGTGGGGTTCATGATCTTCATGATCTCCGCCATCGCGGAGCTGACCCGGCCGCCGTTCGACATGCCCATCGCCGACTCCGAGATCATCTTCGGGGCCTACACCGAGTACAGCGGCCTGCGGTTCGCGTTCTTCCTGCTGGCGGAGTACGGGGGCATCGTGGCCCTGTCGGCCATCGCGTCCGTGCTGTACCTGGGCGCCTACCAGCCCCTGCCGTTCCTGTCGTTCATCCCGGGCTGGATCTGGATGTCGGGCAAGATCATGGGGCTGTCGTTCTTCATCATCTGGCTCCGGGCCACGTACCCGCGCCTGCGGGAGGATCAGCTGCAGCGGTTCTCGTGGACGCTGCTGATCCCGCTGGCACTGCTGAACATCATGGTCACCGCGGTCATCAAGGTCGCGACGAGGTAGGGGAGCGAGATGGCGCAGCGAACCGCGACGAACAGGGGCCGCAGTCCGGACGGCGTGCGGACCCCGGACGACGGGGACGCCCCGAAGCCGATCCGTGGCACCGGCCTGATCAAGGGACTGTTCGTCACGCTGAAGCACCTGCTCTCGCCCTCCATCACGCAGCGCTACCCGGAGGAGAAGCCCGACCTCCCGGCCCGGACCCGCGGGGTCATCGCCCTGAAGGAGGCCAACTGCACGGTCTGCTACAAGTGCTCGCGCGAGTGCCCCGACTGGTGCATCTACATCGACGCCCACAAGGAGACCCACGACCCTGCGTCGGGGGGGCGGGCCCGCAGCGTGAAGGTCCTGGACCGGTTCGCCATCGACTACGCCCTGTGCATGTACTGCGGCATCTGCGTGGAGGTCTGCCCGTTCGACGCGCTGTTCTGGTCGCCGGAGTTCGAGTACGCCGAATACGACATCCACGAGCTCATCCACGAGAAGGAGCGGCTGGAGGAGTGGACGTACCACGTGAAGCCGCCGCCGGAGCTGGAGGTGGGGGCGGAGCCCCCGGCCGGCGCGCCGGCGCTCCAGGCCCAGCCGCCGCTGGTGGGCCAGCAGGCCGCTCCCCAGCCCACCGCCGCCCCGCAGCCGGCCCCCGCGGCCGCCCCCGCTCCGGCCGCTCCTGCCGGTGCCACCGCCCCCCCGGCCACCTCCGCCGCGCCGCCCACCACGGCCCCGGTCGCTCCCGGGCCCTCGCCCCAGGAGGCCACCCCGAGCGTGGCGGCCGCCGGCGAGGAGGCCGTCCAGGCCCCCACGGCCGGGCCGCGGACCGAGCGGGTGGAGGTGGAGCTGGACCAGCCGACGTTCGAACGGGTGCTGGCCGAGGAGCTGGAGAAGGGGACCCAGCGCCGGGTGGCCGAGGGGAAGGCCCGGCGGGCCGCCATGCTCGAGGCCCGGCGCAAGGCGGGGGAGGGCTGATCCCGGCGTGATCGCGGCGATCAGCTCGCAGGAGATCGCGTTCTCCGTCATCGCCGTGGTCGGCATCATCTCGGCGCTCCGCCTGGTGACCACGAAGAACGTGGTGCACGGCGCCCTGTACCTGGTGATCACGCTGGCCATGATCGGGGCGGCGTATCTGGTGATGGCCGCCGAGTTCGTGGCGTGGGTCCAGATCGTGATCTACGTGGGGGCCATCGTGGTCCTGCTGCTGTTCGCCCTGATGCTCACCAAGGCCCCCATCGGGCGGGAGGCCCTGGACAACCAGCAGCGGGGGATCTCCGCGCTGGTGTCGCTGGCGATCCTGGCCGGGCTGGTGTTCCTGGTGCTCGACGCCTTCCGGACCACGACGTTCTCCCCGCTGCAGCAGACCACCACCGCGGAGATCGGGCAGGACCTGTTCCGCCACTACGTGGCGCCGTTCGAGGTCGTGTCGATCCTGCTCCTGGCCGCCCTCATCGGGGCCATCGCCATCGCCCGGAAGGACGAGTCGTGATCCACCTGTGGCTCCCGCTGGTGTTCTCGGCCGCCCTGTTCGCCATCGGGGTGTACGGCGTGCTGGCCCGGCGGAACGCCGTGCTGGTCCTGATGTCGATCGAGCTCATGCTGAACGCGGTGAACGTGAACCTGGTGGCGTTCTCCAAGTCCGTGAAGACGGACATCGCCGCGGTCGGAGCCACGGCGGCCGCCGGGCAGATCTTCGCGCTGTTCGTGATCACGGTGGCGGCGGCGGAGATCGGGATCGGGCTCGCCATCGTCATCCTGATCTACCGGAACCGCGAGTCGATCAACGTCGACGAGGTGAACCTGCTCAAGTGGTGAGGCCGTGATCCACGTCTCGTGGCTGATCCCGGCGCTGCCGGCCCTGGCCTTCCCGCTGATCGTGTTCTTCGGCAAGCGGATGCCGGGCAAGGGCGCCGAGATCGGGATCGTGGCCGTGGCGATCTCGTTCGTGATGTCGCTGATCGTGATGGGCCACTTCGTGGCGAACGGCAACGCCCGGCCGGAGGAGGCCGGGTTCACGTGGTTCGACCTCGGCGGGTTCTCGCTGCAGGTCTCGATGTTCGTGGACGGGCTGACCGCGGTGATGTTCTGCGTGGTCACATTCGTGTCGCTGTGCGTGCAGATCTACTCGACGGCCTACATGCACGACGACCGCCGGTACACCTGGTACTTCGCCGCGCTGTCGCTGTTCACCACATCGATGCTGAACCTGGTCATCGCCAACGACCTCATCCAGCTGCTGGTGGGATGGGAGCTGGTGGGGATCTGCTCCTACGTGCTGGTGGGGCACTGGTGGGAGGACAAGGTCAACTCGAACGCCGGGATCAAGGCGTTCATCACCACGAAGACCGGCGACATCCCGTTCCTGTTCGGGATCTTCACGCTGATCGCGGCCACCGGCACGTCGAACATGCACGCGATCAACCTGGGAGCGGATCAGGGTGCCATCGGCTCCGGGCTGCTGTTCGCCGGCGCGCTCCTGCTTTTCGGGGGCGCCATCGGCAAGTCGGCCCAGTTCCCGCTCCACGTGTGGCTGCCGGACGCCATGGCCGGCCCCACGCCGGTCTCCGCGCTGATCCACGCCGCGACCATGGTGGCGGCCGGCGTCTACCTGGTCGGCCGCTTGTTCTCGGTGTTCGTGAACGCGCCGCACTTCGTCCTGCTGTTCGTGGGGATCATCGCGGCGATCACCATGGCCATCACGGCGCTCCTGGCCATGGTCCAGGACGACGTGAAACGGGTGCTGGCGTACTCGACGGTGTCCCAGCTCGCGTACATGGTGGCCGGGCTGTCACTCCCCGACGCCGTTGGCTACACCCCGGGGTTGTTCCACCTGTTCACCCACGCGTTCTTCAAGGCCCTGCTGTTCCTGGCGGCCGGCTCGGTGATCCACGCCGTGCACTCGAACAACATGAGCGAGATGGGAGGCCTCCGGAGACGGATGCCCCTCACGTTCGGGGTGTTCCTGATCGGCGCGGCGGCGCTCTCGGGCATCCCGCCCCTGGCCGGGTTCTGGTCGAAGGACGAGATCATCTCGATCGCCTTCAAGTCGCACACGTACTGGCTGTTCGCGTTCACGCTGGCCACGGCGGTGCTCACGGCGTTCTACATGACCCGGGCCGTCCTGCTGACCTTCTTGGGCGAGTACCGGGGGCACGCCGAGCCCCACGAGGCGCCGCTGGCCATGGCCGGGCCGATGGTCGTGCTGGCCGCGTTGTCCTGCGTGGCCGGGTTCCTCGGGCCGACACACCTGTTCGCCCACTGGGTCCACTTCTTCGGGGAGCCGTTCCTGATCGAACCGGTGGACTACGGCTTCGCCGCCATCTCGCTGGTGGGGGCCGCTGCGGGGATCGCGGTGGGGTACGGGTTGTACCGGCGATGGCGCGATCCGGATCCCCTCCGCAAGCTGGGCCCGGCCTACACGCTGCTGGAGCGGAAGTACTACCTCGACGACATCTACGAGCGGGGGCTGGTCCGGAGCATCCAGTACCCGATGGCCGACGCCGTGGACGCGGTGGACCGGAAGGTGGTGGACGGCGCGGTGAACGGCGTCGGGCTCACCGCCCGCGGCCTCGGCGGATTGCTCCGATACCTCCAGTCGGGGAGCGTCCAGCGCTACGCCGTGTTCCTGTTCGCCGGCGTGGTCATCCTGGCCCTGATCTTCACGAGGGTGACCTGACGTGAGTGGCTGGGAGCAGACCGCGGTCACGCTCGCCGTGTTCCTGCCGACGGCCGGCGCCCTGGTGATCGCGCTGGTGCCCCGGGGGCGGGACACCACCGCCCGGGGTCTGGCGGTGTTCTTCACCGGCGCCGCGGTGGTGGTGGGGATCGCGATCCTGTTCGGGTTCGACTACGGATCCGGGACGGGGCTGCAGTTCGATCTCCAGACGAAGTGGATCACGTCCATCGGCGCCGGGTACCACGTCGGGCTCGACGGGATCTCCCTGCCGCTGTTCGAGCTGACCCTGCTCACCACGTTCCTGTGCGCCGTCTACTCGCTGAACCGGATGCCGGAGGGGGCCAGCCCCAAGGCCTTCCTGGCCCTGATGCTGCTGCTCGAGACCGGCCTGCTGGGGACGTTCGTCGCATTCGACCTGGCGCTGTTCTTCGTGTTCTGGGAGCTGGTCCTCATCCCGATGTACTTCCTGATCGGGATCTGGGGCTCGGGGAACCGCCAGTACGCCGCCGCGAAGTTCTTCCTGTTCACGTTCTTCGGCAGCGTGTTCATGCTGCTCGCGTTCATTGGGCTGTCGTTCCAGGTCACCCCCCACACGTTCGACATCCAGGCCCTCCAGCAGCACGGGAACACCATCACGCACGGGCTCCAGCTGATCCTGTTCGCGGGGATGTTCCTGGGGTTCGCGGTGAAGGTGCCGATGTGGCCGCTGCACACGTGGCTCCCGGACGCGCACACGGAGGCCCCCACGGTGGGCAGCGTTCTGCTGGCCGGGATCCTGCTGAAGATGGGCGCCTACGGGTTCATCCGGATCGCGTTCCCGGTCCTGCCGTACGCCGCGCTGAAGTGGGCGCCGTACATCGCGGTGCTGGCGGTGATCGCGATCGTGTACGCGTCGCTGGCCTGCCTGGCCCAGCGCGACCTGAAGCGCCTCATCGCGTTCTCGTCGGTGGGGCACATGGGATTCGTGATGCTCGGCATCGCGACCATGACCACGGTGGGGATCAACGCCGCGATCTTCGGGATGGTGGCCCACGGCGTGATCACCGGGATGCTGTTCTTCGAGGTCGGCTCGATCTACGACCGGTATCACACGCGCCAGATCGCGGACATCGGGGGTGGCGTGCTGCGGAAGATGCCCCGCCTCGGCGGGGCGCTGGCCCTCACCGCCGTCGCGTCGCTCGGACTCCCGGGCCTGGCCGGATTCTGGGGAGAGGTCCTGGCCCTGTTCGGCGCGTACCAGCCCGGCCCCGGCCTTTCCGTGGGGCTGTTCCGGACGCTCATGGTGTTCGGCGGGATCGGGACCATCCTCACGGCGGGCTACCTCCTGTGGACGGTCCAGCGCATCGACTACGGAGTGGTCCCGGAGCGGTGGGAGAAGGTGGCGCTTCCGGACACCACGGCGGTGGAGTGGACGGCGTGGGCACCGCTCCTCGTGCTCATCGTCGTCCTGGGCCTGGTCCCCACGCTGGTGTTCGGGATCACGAACGACGCCGTGAACGGCCTGATCGGCTTCATCACGGGGAGTGGCTGAGGCCGTGAGCATCGACTTCCACGCCATCGCCCCCGAGCTGTTCATGACCGGGACCATCCTGCTGGTCCTGGTGTTCGACGCGTTCCTCCCCGAGCGGCGCAAGCAGGTCACGATGCCGGTAGGCCTGCTCGGGACGATCGGCGCGCTCATCGCCACGCTCACGCTGATCGGCGACCACACCCGGTCCACGTTCGGCGGCATGTACGTGGTGGACCAGTTCGCGGTGCTGTTCAAGGTGTTCTTCCTGGCCTCCGCGATCGTGGTCCTCGGGCTGTCGTTCCGGTACATGCAGGAGGGCCGGTATTACCAGGGCGAGTACTACGTGCTCCTGCTCTCGGCGTTCCTGGGATGCCTGACCATGCCGTCGTCGCGCGACCTGATCATGCTGTTCATCTCCCTGGAGCTGGTCTCGGCGCCGGGATTCCTGATCGCAGCCTTCCGCAAGGCCGACCCGAAGTCGAACGAGGCCGGGCTGAAGTACTTCCTGATCGGGGTGCTCTCGAGCGCCGTGATGCTGTACGGCATGTCCCTGATCTACGGCGTGACGGGAACCACTCGCCTTTCCGGCATCGCCCATGCCCTGGCCGGGCAGGCCGGGGACACGAACATCGCCCTGGCGGCCATCCTCCTGGTCGTGGCGGGGTTCGCGTTCAAGGTGTCGAGCGTCCCGTTCCACTTCTGGGCCCCCGACACTTACGAGGGCGCGCCGATGCCGGTGGCGGCGTTCCTGTCGGTCCCCTCGAAGGCGGCCGGGTTCGCGGGGCTCCTCCAGCTGATGTTCGTGGCGTTCGCCCCGAAGGCCGACTTCTGGGCGCCGATCTTCGCCGTCCTGTCGATCCTCACGATGACGCTGGGGAACCTGGTGGCACTCCGCCAGACGCAGGTCATCCGCCTGCTGGCCTATTCGAGCGTGGCCCAGGCCGGGTACATGCTGCTGCCGTTCGCGCTGGTCACGAACGGCAACGTGGACCTCAACCACGACGCGTTCGCCGCCGCCGTGTTCTACATCCTGGTGTACGGGGTGATGTCTCTCGGCGCGTTCGCGGTGGTCATCGGCCTGGCCCGGGAGGCTCCCGGTGCGCTCATCGAGGACTACCGGGGGCTGGCCGCGCGGGCACCGGCGCTGGCCGTGGCCATGACGGCATTCCTGGTGTCCCTGGCCGGCATCCCGCCCACCGCCGGGTTCTGGGGCAAGTTCGTGATCTTCCAGGTGGCGCTGGATCGCGGCGACATCGGCCCGTGGCTCGCCGGGATCATGGTCCTGAACTCCGTGATCTCGCTCGGGTACTACCTGGGCGTGGCCCGGGAGATGGTCCTGGTGCCGTCGGAGATCGAGCGGCGCCGCCCCCGCGTGCCCGGCCTGGTGAGCGGCCTGGCCCTCCTCGGCGCCCTCGCCGTGGTCGTGATCTTCATCTACCCCGACCTCTTCGCCCGCTTCCCCGAGGGCGCCACCCTGGTCGGCCGGTAGCTTCTCAGCGGATTCTTCGGATCCTCGCAGCTGCCGGGGCGTGCGTTGGGGGCGCCGGTGGGATACTTGGAGAGAGCGAAGGGGAGTAGCCCAGGCCGGTCGGCCGTCAACACGGGGTCCGTAGTGGACCTCCGGCCCCGGCGGGGGAACACCCCGGCAAGACCTTCGCCGAGGGAGACCTTCGGTGGAGGTCTTGTTCGAAAAGGAGGAAGGGACATGACGGGGATCAACCGGGCGAAGACCTGGATCCTCATCGCCGCGCTGGGCGGCCTGTTCGTCGGGCTGGGCTACGCGTTCGGCGGGCCGCGGCTCGGCGCGATCATGCTGGTGGTCGCGTTCGTGTTCAACTTCGCGATGTACTGGTTCTCGGACCGGATCGCCATCGCGGCCAGCCGCTCGAAGCCGGTCACCGAGCGCGATGCGCCGGACCTGTACCGCATCGTGCGCGAGCTGACCCAGTCCGGGAACCTGCCCATGCCGGCCATCTACGTCTCGGACATGCCTCAGCCGAACGCGTTCGCGACGGGGCGCAACCCCAAGCACGCGGCCGTGTCGGTGACCCGGGGCCTGCTGCAGATCGTGGACCACCGCGAGCTCCGGGCCGTCCTGGCCCACGAGCTGTCTCACGTGGCCAACCACGACATCGCGATCTCGTCGATCGCGGCGGCCATCGGCACCGCGATCACCTGGATCGCCTACGCGGCGTTCTGGTTCGGCGGCAGCGACGACGACGGCAACCCGCTGCTGGGGCTCCTGGCCGTGATCCTGGCGCCGATCGCCGCGGCGATCATCCAGATGGCGGTGTCGCGGTCGCGGGAGTACCAGGCCGACGAGTCCGGGGCCGAGCTGATCCACGACCCCGAGGCCCTGGCCACCGCGCTGCTGAAGATCGACGCGTACGCCAGGCAGACGCCCCCCGCGACGCTCAGCCCGTCGCAGGCGCACCTGTTCATCATGAACCCGTTCAGCGGCCGGAGGGGCGGGAGCATGATGGCGGGGCTGTTCTCGACGCACCCGCCCACGGAGCAGCGGGTGGCGCGGCTGCGGGCGATGGCCCAGGGCCAGATCCGCTGATCCAGCTTCGACCTGCTCGCCGGGCCGGGGTGCGCCGAACGACAACGGGACACCCCGGCCTGCGTTTGGACATGGGCCGGACGGGGAACATGTGCGCAACGTCCGTCCAGAGGGGGATTCCTCATCATTTCTCGCGGATCACCGCGGAGTTCGCGGCGCCCCCGGGCCCGCTGTTCATCCGGTTCCGCATGACCAGCGACCAGCTGGTGTCCTCGCCGCCCTACACCGGTGTGGCGGTGGACGACGTGGTGATCAAGCGGTAGCCCGGCAGGATCGGCAGGCGAAGCTCGAGTCGAGCGGGCCCACACGGTCCGCCCGATCCGCTTCCCAGGGCCTCACGGGCGGAAGTTCGTGAACTGGAGCGCGACGCCGAAGTCGTGCTCCTTGACCTCCCTGATGACGGCCTGGAGGTCGTCCTTCTTCTTGCCGGTGATGCGGATCTGGTCCCCCTGGACCTGGGTCTGGACCTTCACGGCGAGCCCCCGGATGAACTTCGTGATCTCGCGGCCCTTGTCCTCGTTGATGCCCTTGCTCACGTGGACGCTCTGCCGGTAGTGGCCCCGGGCGGCCGGTAGCACGGGGCCCTCGGACAGGGCCTTCAGGGGGACCCCCCGGCGGACCATCTTGTCCTTGAGGACCTCCCGGGCCGCCTCCAGGCGGTTCTCGGTGGAGGACCGGACCTCGATGATCGTGTCGTCCCGGTCGAGCGAGGTCACGGTGTTCTTGAAGTCGAACCGCGTGGCCACCTCGCGCCGGGCCTGGTCGAGGGCATTCGTGACCTCGGCCATGTCCACCTCGGACACGATGTCGAACGAGAAGCTGCTCGCCATGCCCGTCATGGTAACGGTCACGCGCCGCCGGGACCGCCGGGGATCCCGTCCGCCCGTGGGGAGGAAGCGGCCGATGCTATCCTCGGGACGGTTCCCGGGAGGGTGCCCGAGCGGCCAAAGGGAGCGGTCTGTAAAATCGCCGGCGTAGCCTACGGAGGTTCGAATCCTCCCCCTCCCACCAACCGACCGACCACCACCGCCCGCCCACCACTGACCGACGAACGAACCAAATGCCTCTGACCGGCGCAGGTGCGCAAACGGTGCGCACTCATGAGTCTAAGCCGGTTGCCGAGGAGCCTCGCGATCCCGGAAGGGTCCCGTGCCCAGCCCACGGCCGCCGTACTTGACGGAGCTCCGCGCTGAGGCCGTCCGTACAGATCGCCGTTGGCGTCGCCCGCGTCGTAGAGGGCACGACACTCTACTGGTCGATCGAGGCGGCCAAACGCGACTCCCGGACTAACACTCCCGGAACCCGATCTCCTCGGCCAGCTCGGGAGCGAGGATCTTGAGCGCCACCCTGCGCCCCAAGCCGACCTGCTCGGCGAGGAAGACCACGCTCATGCTCCCCCGGCCGAGCAAGCGCTCGATGCGGTAGCCGCGATGGTGGTCCCGATCCGTGAGTCGGAGCTCATGGAGAGACCGGCCGAAGGGGACTGACCGCCCTCACGTGGCCATCCTCGTCGAGGGCGGCGACGCTCCAGGTCGATCCCGACTCGATCCTCGGTCCAGCTTCCGCCGGGGGACGGGGCCTGGGCAGGCCGCCCAGCCAGACAGACGGAGTTTTGGGAACACACCACCAAAGCGACCCCACTCGACGAGCGCCCGACCATCACCCGGCTTCCGAGGCGCGAGCGGATGCCGGCTCACGGCCCCGGCTGGAGGGGTCCGAGTCGTCCCGGGTCGCGTCCACTCGCGAGGTGAAGACTCGGATCCGGTCGCCGTCTCTGCTGAGCAGGCGGTGGGTCACGGTGCCATCCACGAGCGACATGACCCCCACGTTGTTGAGCCCGATCAGGGAGGGCTTCGCCTCCTCGAGGGGCGCGTAGTCCCGCCATTCACGGTACCGGGGGGGCTCGGTGACTCCGAGCGTCTCCGCCAGCGTCGGGGCCACGAAGACCGGCGCGTCGTCGGACCAGTCGTCGGTATTCGAGGGGCGGGCCAGCAGCCGGCGCTTGATCGTGCTCGGCTCCGCCATCTTCGGGGGCCGGTCCCACCCGATGCGCTCGTGCTTCTCCCGGGTCAGGAGCCCGATCGTCGCCAGCACGAGCCTGCTGAAGGCGCCACTGTGCCGGATGGGGCTCGACACCAGCTGCGTGATGGGTAGCGCCTGGCCGTCGGCGTCTACGGTCACGTTCACCGTGAAGCCGTAGTGGACGTCGCCGGACAGCATGATCGCCCACGGCAGCTCCAGGTCGTGCCGCAGGAACGTGACGAGGTCCACGAACCCCCGGAGGTTCGAGTGCCAGGCCTCGAAGTCGATGGCGTACGGGCCGAGCTCCTTCACGAAGTACTTCTGGCGCCGTTCCACGATCTCCAGGCCGCAGACGGGGACCGGCGAGACCAGGATCAGCGGGCGCCCGGAGCGGTGGCCGGCCTCGCGGGCCAGGGCTCCGTCGGCCCGGAGGCTCTCGGCGTCCACCAGACGCGAGGCCGCGTCTGGGGTGTCGTAGCCCCGGCGGGTCCTGGTGTCGAGGACGAGGGTGCGCGGATCGGTCGGCGCGACGAACGACCACCGGTCGAACGCCCACATGGCCTTGTCGAAGTCGTCGCCGGCGACCGTGCCCTCGCAGCGGCCGGCCGCCGCGTCCCGGACCTCCCGCTCCACCCGGTCGGGGTCGTTCCCCCAGCCCTGGAACGCCCAGTACGCGGCGAGGGCGTTGGCCACCACGCGACGGCCGGCCGGGCTCGCCTCGACCCTCGAGCGCCACTCCGCCGTGATGTTCCAGTCGTCGGTGACGTCGTGGTCGTCGAAGATCATGTAGGTCGGCGTGTTCGCGAGCAGCCGGCGCACTCGGGGGAGGGCGGCGCGGGTCCGCTCCAACGCCCGGACCTCCCTGGCGTACGAGCGACGCGCCAGGAGGGCCGCGGCACGATTCCGGCCTCCGAGCGGGATGGCTGCGGCCGCCGGGGGGAGGGATTTCGGCCACGTCCTTTCGTTCCAGGCGGTGACGTACATCGCGGCGAACTCGCCGAACCCGAGCAGGTGGTTGCCGGCCTTGGGCGAGGTGAACCCGGTCGTGTCCCTCACCAGCTTGGCGCGGCCGTTGAGCGGGATCTGGTGGAGCGGCGGGATGCCGGGCACGTCGTCGACCCGGCTGGTCAGTTCCCGCCCGAGCTCGGTCAGGTGTCGGGCCAGGGGGCCCGGCACGTCGTCGGCGTAGATCTGGTCGCCGGTCAGGAAGAGCGCGCAGGGACGCCGCTCGGGGTCGAGCGCGTGCTTCGCCACGTAGGCGTCGCCGGCAAGGAGCGCGTCCTCGCCACCCGCGTGGAGCTCGCGGCAGGAGCCGTGCATGACGGTCAGCTCCGGGGTGCGCTCACGGATGAAGAAGGTGGGCAGCGGCAGATCGCGGTACGTGATGTGGCCGGGGCCCTCGAGGAGCCCGAGGTCCCCCAGGCGCCGCTCCGGGCCCCCGTCGCCCCCCCGGATGACCAGGTCGTACGCGAGCAGCTCGTCGGTGGGGAACCGATCGGTCTTCGGGCGGATGCGGATCAGGTGCACGAACAGGCGCCGCCCGATCCGCGCGCTGGCGGCGCTACCCGAGCCGACCGGATCGGTGGCCACACGGTCGGGGACGCGCACCACCTGCCCGCGGATCTCTGCGGGTCCCGATGTGGCCAGCCACACGCAGACCTGGCCGGGTTCGGTCCGGCGCAGGATCGGCCCGGCGAGGAGCCATTCCACTTCCATGACCAGGCTCTCCTTGCTGCGGGCCATGTCAAGAGGGGTACCCGAATGCCGCGCGGCCTACCCCCGGTTAGCGGCCGCCCTCCCCATCGAACTCCCCGCGGCGGGGACCTACGGCGCATTCCAGCCGGCCGCCCGGCCGGACCAAGGTCTCATCGCCGTCGACGGCGATCCGGATCGGCATCGCGCCGCCCGGCAGGACGTGGACGCCAAGGCGGTCGGGGGAGAGGTTCACATCGACCCGCTCGCCCCGGAACTGCACGGTGAACCTCATTCTCGACAGGGACTCCGGGGGCGCCGGCCGGATCGACAGCAGGTCGGATCGCACCTGCACCCCCGCGTAACCGCGCTGGACCAGGTCGACGCTCCCGGCCATCGCGCCGAGGTGGACTCCCTCCGCCGTCGACCCGCCCTGCACGTCGGCGATGTCGCTCTCGAGCGACTGGGTGAAGAGGTCCCACGACTGGGGCCGGTCGAACCGCGCCAGCACCCACGCGTGGACGATGCGGCTGAGCGTCGAGCCGTGGGAGGTCCGGCGCAGGTAGTAGTCGATGTTCCTCGGCAGGTCCTCGGCAGGGTCGAAGCCGTACCCGAGCCGGTCGAACAGCTCCGCGATGTCGTCCGCCGGCAGCAGGTAGAACAGCATGAGCACGTCCGCTTGCTTCGAGACCCGGTAGCGGTTCGTGGTGTCGCCCTCGGCCTCCAGGATGCGGTCCAGCCGCTGGATGTCGCCGTACCGTTCGACGTACCCGACCCAGTCGAACTCCTCCAGGTCGCCATAGCCCTGGAACTGGCTGATGATCCCGTCGCCGTGAAACGGCACGGCCAGGCGCCGGCTCACTTCGTCCCACAACGCGAGCTCCTCCGGCGTCAGCCCCAGGGTTTCCTCCAGCTCCCGCCGGTGGTACGGGGCCAGGCCGTCCAGCAGCTCGAGGGTCCTCGCGAACGTCCACGCCACCATGACGTTGGTGTAGGCGTTGTCGTCCAGCCCCGGATAGGCTGAATCCGGATAGGCGTCGTGGTACTCGTCCGGGCCCATGACGCCCCGGATGTGGAACCTGTCGTCCGCCTCGTCGTGCTCGGCGAGACTGGCCCAGTACCGGGAGAGCTCGAGCATGATGGGCGCCCCCCGATACCGGAGGAACTGGACGTCGCCCGTCACCTGGAAGTGGAGCCACGCGTTGTAGGCGATCGCGACGTTGATGTGCTTCTGCAGGCGCGAGTTGTCGGGCAACCACCGGCCGGAGTTCGGGTTGAGGTGGACCAACTGGGTCTCCTCCCGGCCGAGGCTCCCGCTCTGCCAGGGGTAGGTGGCCCCCCGCCGTCCCTCCTGGGTGGCCGCCCGGCGAGCCTCGTCGAGCCGGCGGTAGCGGTACTCGAGCAGCGAGCGCGTGAGCGCCGGGATGCGCAGGCTGAGGAAGGGCAGGATGAACAGCTCGTCCCAGAAGACGTGGCCCCGGTATGCCTCGCCGTGGAGACCCCGCGCGGGCACGCCGACGTCGAGCCCCACGGTTGCGGGGGAGACGGTCTGCAGGACGTGGAAGATGTGCAGGCGGAGCACCAGCTGGGCCCGGTCCGCGCCGTCCACCTCGATGTCGAACAGCCGCCACAGGTGCTCCCAGGCCAACTCCTGGCTGGACATGAGCTGGTCGAACGAGCCCGCCCGTTCCACGGCCAGCCGGGCGGCCTCCCGAGGCTCGGAGATCGCTGGGTCGCGGGAGGTGTACAGGGCGACGATCTTCTCCACCGTGAGGGGTTGGCCCCGGCCTGCCTCCGCCTCGACGACGTGCGCGACGGCCCCACCGGATCGCTCCAACCGTCGTGCGCCCTCCACCGGCTCCTCCCCCCGCCGGATGCGGGTCCGGGCGGCGACGGCCACGTCGATCCCCGATTGCCGGGTCCGCACGTGCACCAGGACCGTGTCGGGCTCGGTCTCCTCCGCGGCCACGGGGACCAGGTGGTCCCCGCGGAGGTCGCGGTACCTGCGGACGCCGGCGTTCTGGACCTCCCCGTCCACGCCGGAGCGCACGGCGATAGGCCCCGACCAGTTCTCGGGGGTGATCACCGTGGACAGCCCCGCCACGTGCGCCTGTTCCATATGCACGAGGCGCCGCTGCGCGACCGAGGTCTCCCGGCCCTCGCCGTCCCTGACGCGCAGGCGACGGGAGAGCAGGCCGCGACGGAGGTCCAGCTCACGGCGGTACTCGATGATCTCGATGGAATCGTCCTGGCCGAACCACGGGCCGCCATCCACACGGAAGGAGAGGGGGAGCCAGTTCGGCAGGTTGACGAGGTCCTCGTTCTCGACGTCGCGCCCGGCCATGCGGGTGACCAGGCGGTCATAGCACCCCGCTGCGTAGGTGCCCGGGTAGTGGATCCCGTCCGCCGAGCTCTCCGGCGCGGCCCCGCGCGTGGCGAAGTATCCGTTCCCCAGCGTGCACAGGGCCTCCCGCAGCCCCTCCTCCCCGGGTTCGAACCCGTCGTAAGCGAGGATCCAGCCGCTCACTGCGCGGACTCCGGACGTTCGCCGGGTTCCTGGGGAGGCGCGTGCCCGAGGACCTGCACCTCGGCGAGATCGGCCACGACGACGTCCGCGCCGTGCTCCAGCAGGTCCTCCGCGTCCCCAGACCTGCTCACGCCGAGCACCAGGGCGAACCCCCCGCGCCGTCCGGCCTCCACGCCCGCGGTGGCGTCCTCCACCACGGCCGCCTCGGCCGGTGTCACGCCGAGGCGAGCCGCCGCCTCCAGGAACAGCGCGGGGTCCGGCTTCCCGGCCAGCCCCAGCCGCTCGCTGTCGACGCCGTCCACGCTCGCGTCGAACAGGTTCTGGATGCCCGTCGAGTCGAGGACCTCCTGCATGTTGCGGCTGGCCGAGACGACGGCGACCCGGACGCCGCGCCCCCGCAGCTCCCGCACCAGCCGGACCGACGACTCGAAGCGGCGGGCCCCCCGCTCGCGGAGCATCTCGAGGAAAAGCTGATCCTTGCGGTTCCCCAGGCCGCACGCGGTCTCCCGTTGCGGACGATCCGAGGGGTCGCCGTCCGGGAGCTCGATCCCCCGCGACTGGAGGAAGCTCCGGACGCCGTCGTAGCGCGGCTTACCGTCGACGTAGTGAAGGTAGTCCCGATGCTCGAACGGCCGGAAGGGCGCGCCTGACGTCGAGGATCGCGTGGCGAGGAACTGGTCGAGCATCTCCTTCCACGCGGCGAAGTGCACGCTCGCCGTGTCCGTCATCACCCCGTCGGTGTCGAAGACGACGCCACGGATGGCGCCGGCGTCGACCACGACTGCATCCACCCACCTGGGCATGTCTGACCCGGATCGTAGTCGGGCGAGCCGACGCCACCGAACCGAGCGGCCGCTGTGCGGTGACCTTGCCGTCGCCCCCGAAGGAGCAATCCAGGGTCCCGTCGATGTTGTGTACCGGGCCAAGGCGAAGCGATCGTTCGGTTCGAGCAGTACGACACCGGTCCGGCGACGGACGCCAGGGGCATCCATCGCACGCCGGAGGTGCGACCCGTCGCCTGGTTCCGAGATCCGGCCGGCAACATCCTGTCGCTCATCGAGGAGTGATCCGCCAACCTGAGGCACGATCGATCAGGAGCAGCCGATCACCGTGTCGCCGGGGTCCGCGAAGCAGGTGTCGACCCCTCGCCCTCCGTTGACGATGTCGCCGCTCGATCTGTCCTTCGCATCGAGGGTGTCGTTGCCGTGGCCGCCTTTCAGCGTGTCGGTTCCGTCGTGGTCGACGAGCGAGTCCGCGCCTTTGCCCCCTTCAGGGAATCTTCCACGGCGGCCCCGGCACGGGCACGACGACGCCCCACCGTGAGTTTCTGAGAACATCAGCCGCAACTCCAGCTCGACCGATGTCGTCGAATGTCCAGGGGGTGTTCCGGACTGTTCAACTGGTGGGTGCTCGTCCATCTGACGGGGGTGTTCGTGTTCCTGCTGGCCCACGGCGTCTCCGTGGGCGTGCAGCTCCGCCTGCGCAAGGAGCGTGACCCCCAGAAGGTCGTGGCGCTCCTCGAGCTGTCGGGGACGTCGGTCCAGGGCTTCTACATGGGCCTGGGGATCCTGCTGGTCGGCGGGTTCGCGGCGGCGGCGTCGGGCCACCTCTTCGGGAAGACGTGGATCTGGGCCTCGCTCGGCGTGCTCATCCTGACCTCCGGGGCGATGCTGGGCATGGCCAGGCCGTACTACCGCCGGGTCGGCGTGGTGGCCCGGGCCATGGCGGGAGGGTCGGAGGCCGTCACCGCCGAGCAGTTCGACGGGGTCCTGCGGGAGAGCCGGTCCACCTCGGTGGCAGTGATCGGGCTGGTGGGGCTCGCCGCGATCCTCTACATGATGGTGATGAAGCCGACGTTCGGGCAGGGCTCCGGCGGCGGAGCGCCCCGGGCGGAGGGGTGCCGGCCGTCCGCGACGATCCACGTGTCGGCCTCCGGGGACGCCTTCGACACCGACTGCCTGGCCGCGCCGGCCGGGCAGGAGTTCGACATCGTGTTCGACAACGAGGACACGGACCAGCACAACGTGGCCATCTACGACGGGCCGGACACCCTGTTCCGCGGGGACATCTTCCAGGGCCCGAAGACGGAGACCTACCATGTTCCCGCGCTGGAGCCGGGGAGCTACACCTTCCAGTGCGACGTGCACACGTTCATGAAGGGGACGTTCAAGGTGGAGACCGTGCAGCCGAGCCCGGCCGGGTCCGGCGCCGGCGCGCCGTCGGCGTCCGGCTAGGGAGAAGGCCATGGGGTATCGGAAGATCCTTGTGGGGACCGACGGGTCGGAGACGGCGGCCATCGCGCTGTCAGTGGCGGCCCGCCTGGCCGCGCGGTGCGACGCCGACCTGCTCATCGGGATGGGGTGGGAGCCGCCCCACCTCGACGCCGAGACGGCGCAGGAGGTCCTGGGCTACGCGCAGCAGAGCGTGGGCCGCGACGGCCTGCGGGTGCAGACCGAGCACCACATCGGCGAGGGCTCCGCCGTGCTGGTGGACATCGCGAAGCGACGCGAGGCCGACCTCATCGTGATCGGGAACAAGGGCATGGGCCGGGCCCGGCGGTTCAGCCTGAATGCGGTGCCCGACCGCGTGGCCCACAACGCGCCGTGCGACGTGCTCATCGTGAAGACCACCCACCAGGGCGAGGCCGTGGACCGTGCCGAGGGCCTGTGGACCCACATGGTGGTGGGGACCGACGGCTCGCCGACGGCCTCGGAAGCCGCCGGCAAGGCCTTCGAGCTGGCCATGATGGTCAGGGCCGAGGTCACGCTGGTGTACGTGGGCGACCCCATCCTGGGGGCCATCGCCCTGGAGGACACGGCGAAGAGCCGGATCGGGCGCACCACGGTCAACCCCCGGGTGTTCGAACAGGGCGAGCCCGCCGCGATCATCTGCACGGCGGCGGCCGAAGGCGGGGCCGATCTCATCGTCGTGGGGAACAAGGGGATGTCCGGGGCCCGGCGGTACCTGCTGAGCTCCGTGCCGAACGAGGTGGCGCACTCCGGGCGGGGCGACGTCCTGGTGATCCGGACGGTGGGGCGGACCGTGGAGGACCTCCGGCCCGGCCACGGCGGGGTGGTGCTGGCCGGTGGGGCCAAGGTCGCCGCGTACCTCGACGAGCAGGGCGTGCTGCACGCGGTGTCGCCGCGGTGCACACACATGGGGTGCACGGTCGACTGGAACGAGGCCGAACGGACGTGGGACTGCCCCTGCCACGGCTCCCGGTACGACTTCGACGGCCACGTGATCCACGGCCCGGCCCAGAAGAACCTGGACCCGGTATGAGGCCGGGGCCCGTTCGACGCTGTCCGACGTGACGGACGGTCCGGGTCGCGCGCCGTCCCGCGCGGTGATCGCCGGGGCCGGTCTGGCCGGCGGGAGTGCCGCGCTGGCCCTTCGCGACGCGGGGTTCGACGGCGAGATCGTCCTGCTCGGCTCCGAAGCCCACCCGCCGTACGCGCGGCCGCCCATGTCGAAGGAGTTCCTGCGCGGCGAGCGCGTGTTCGCCCAGGCCCTGCTCCGCCCGGCCGAGGAGTACGAACGCAAGGGGATCGAGCTCCGAACGCTCACGGTGGCCGTGGGCTTCGACCCCGCGGTGCGGGAGGTCCGGCTGTCCGGCGGCGAGGCCCTCCGGTACGACCGGTTGATCCTCGCCACGGGCTCCCGGAACCGGTCGCCGGGGGTGCCGGGAGAGGATCTCGACGGGGTCCTGGACCTCCGGACGGTGGAGGACGCCGAGCGGATCCGCCGGGCCGCCCATCCGGGGCTCCGCGCGGTGATCGTCGGGATGGGGTTCATCGGCTCGGAGGTGGCGGCGTCGCTGCGGTCGCTCGGCGTGGAGGTCACCGCGGTGATGACCGGCGGCGGACCCCTCGACCGGGTGCTGGGCCCGGAGGTGTCCGCGGTCCTGGCTGCGATCCACTCGGAGCACGGCGTCCGGCTGGTTCGGGGGGCCCGGCTGGTGGCATTCGAGGGCTCGAACGGACGCGTGGAGCGGGCCGTCACCTACTCCGGCGAGCGGATCGGGTGCGACTTCGCGGTGGTCGGGGTGGGCGTCGTGGCGAACGTGGAGCTGGCGGTGGCGGCCGGCCTGGCGGTGGAGGGCGGGGGAGTGGCCGTCGACGAGCGGTGCGCGACGGGCGCGCCCGGGGTGCTGGCGGCCGGCGACGTGGCGTCGTTCCCGTATCCGGCGGCGGGCCACCGGATCCGGGTGGAGCACTGGCAGCACGCCATCCGCCACGGGCAAGCCGCCGGGCTGGCGGCGGCCGGGGAGGGCGAGCCCTACGCGGAGCTCCCGTGGTTCTGGTCGAACCAGTTCGAGCACAACCTGCAGTACCTGGGGTGGCACCGGACGTGGGACGGGTTCGAGGTCCGGGGGTCGCTGGAGGAGCGGAGCTTCGTGGGGTTCTTCCTCGAGGGGGGGGCGATGCGGGCCGCCGTGGCCATGAACCGGGGCCGCGAGCTGCGAGGGGCCACCGAGCTGATCCGCCGCGGCGGCGCGGCGGATCCCGCGTCCCTCCGCGACGAGTCGGTGGACCTCCGGTCGCTGGCCTGAACGGACGGGTCCCGTGGACGCGCCCGGGGCCGGCCCCTGCCGGTCGCCGGGCGTCAGCCCCTGCGGCCCCAGGGCCGCCCGTACAGATCGCTCGCGGGATCGAAGAACCCGCCGGCGGGGCGGGCGTGGGCGTGCCAGTGGTCGGGGATCCGGCGGCGCTCGCCGTCGATCCAGAACCCGTCCGGATAGCGCTCGGACGCCACCGCGGAGAGCCGTTCGAGGAGGTCCCGCTCGAGGTCTCCGTGGGGGAGGCCGTGGCGGCGCCAAACGATCATCGGCGTGGCGCACACCACGCAGTCGGCCACCCAGCACTCGTCGTCCTCGAAGTGCCATGTCGTGACCCGTTCGGCCCGGCACAGCAGGCATCCGTCGTCGAACTCATCGACCTTATCGAGCGAGCGCAATCCGGTCTCCCACCTCCACCCCATTGGCGGCGAAGAACCCCCGGTGGACCTCCAGGGCCCCCACGAACGGCCGGTCCGGCCGGTACGTCGGGCACGGGTCCGCCCGGCAGGGTGCCATGTCCATGATCGCCGTGATCCGCCGGTCCCGCCCCCAGAACGCGATCGACAGCGGCAGCGGCGTGTCCTTCATCCAGAACGACGACGGCGACGGATCGTCGAACACGAACGCCATGCCGCCGTCGGGAGCGAGGTCGCGAACCCCCTTCAATCCCCGTTCCCGGGCCTCTGGGGTGTCCGCCACCCCCACGTGCACGATCACGGAACCGTCCGCGGTGTCGATCCGGGCCGAGGACCCCGCGCTCCCCGAACCGCCGGGCGAGCACCCTGCGAGCCCCGCCGCCACGGCAGCCGCCAGCACGAACCTCCGCATGTCTCCATGGTGCCACGCCGGGCGCGCCGGGGCCCCCGCCTATCGCGAGCCGTTCGCGCGACCGGCGCGGTGCCGCCCGCGGGCGCCGGGCTCCTCCGGGATGGCCGGCTCCCCGGTCTCGGCCGGCCGATCCTCCGGCGGCATCAGGTACGCGGCGAGCCACGTGGTCAACGGAACGCAGGCGACCAGGCCGATGCTTCCGACGAGCGCCCTCACCACCTCGACCGCGATGGACTCGCTGTTGAGCACCAGCGACGGGGGCTGCGACGAGATCAGGAAGACCAGCATCAGCGGCAGCGAGGCACCGGCGTAGGCCAGCACCAGCGTGTTCACGATCGAGGCCACGTGATCCCTGCCGATGCGCAGGCCCGACCGGTAGACCGCCTTCCTGGACATGGTCGGGTTGGCTCGACGGAGCTCCTCCACGGCGGCCGCTTGCGTCACGGACATGTCGTCGAGCGCGCCGAGCGCCCCGATGATGATGCCGGCCAGGAGGAGGCCCACGAGGTCCACGTTTGCCGCTCCCAGCTGAACGACGAACGCTTCCTCCGATCCCAGTCCCGTGAAGTCGGCGAGCCGGACCCAGAGGGTTCCCAGGAGGGCGGTGACGCCGAGGGCGCCCACCGTGCCCAGCAGGGCGACCGTGGTCACCTTGCCGAATCCCTGGGCCAGGTACAGGGCCAGGAAGGCGATCGCACACGAAGCCACCAGCGACACCAGCACCGGGCTGTGGCCCTGGATGATGGCCGGCAGCATGAACCGGAGCAGGAAGAAGAACGAGGCCGCCAGGCCGATGAGGGCACCGAGGCCTCGCAGGCGCCCCAGCACCACCACGGCCAGGGCGAAGGCGGCCGCCAGCCACCATAGGCTGGGCAGACGGGCGTGGTCCAGGTAAGTGTAGAAGGGAGTGTCCGGGCCGCCGGGGCCGGATTCGACCCGGACCAGGAGGATGCGGTCCCCGGCGCTGAAGTGCGTCCCGGCGACCGGCGCGGAGTACAGCAGCTTCGTCACGACCCCTTCGTCCGGCCCCTCCAGCAGGCGCGCCCGGATCGTCACGCACTGGAGAGGCTGGGCCGGATCGGATCCCGGACACGTCTCGGTCGAGGCCGAGACCACGCTGGCCTTGTAGGCGTCCTTGAAGAAGTCCAGGCCGGGGACGTGCTTCAGCGTGGCCTTGCCGGGCCACAGCACGATCAGGCCCACGACGGTGGCGGCGGCGAGCGCCACGGTGATCCAGTTGAGCACCGTCCCCGCGGACCGCCGCCCCGAGCCCTCCCCTCGCCCCCGCTCACGGAGGCGGCGCCACCGCGGCCCCCGACTCCCTCCCCAGAACTCCGGATCCTCGGTTGCCATTCGCGGCTCACGGTAGGCCCGGCACCGGGGCCAGGCAACGACCGTGGCCGGGCCGGACCTCCCGAGCGGCGTTCGCCGGCCTCGCCCGGCTACGGCGTCAGATACGGGCGCTTGGGCCGCTCGATCCGCGTGATGCGACGAGCGTCGAGGAGGATCTGGTCCTTCAACGGATACAGCACCCCCGTCACCGTCACCCACTGCCCTGACCTGTACGGGCCCTCGCTGACGTTCACCACCCGCACCAGCGCATTGAGGGCGTCCGCGACGCAGCACGTGACCACGAATCGGTTGAGGAGGAACTCGTCGGAGAGCGCGTCGGGCTCGTGCGAGATGAACCCGACGAAGGTCACGGACTCTCCCGCCCGCTTGGCGAGCGCCTTCAGCACCTCCGGGTCGTAGGGCGCGGACGCCACCTCAACCTGCGTGGCGGATCCCTGCAGCGAGCCGTTCTCCGTCAGGTTCGTGATCCCGGAGTACACGCCGCGCCGCGACGCCGCGTACGTGCCGAGCGACGACGACGGCATCGCCAGGATCACGACCACCGGGAGGGCGAGCGCGGCCAGCAGCCACAGTCGCCGGCCGTCGAGCGGTGTGGCCCGGTCGGCGCGCGCGGTCGCCAGCCGGCCGACCGTCCCGACGCTGAGCACGACGGCGCCGAACGGGACCACCCAGAAGATCCTCGGCGACACGTGCAGGGCCCACCCGAGGCCCAGCCACAGGAACCACAGCGCGCCGCTCCAGGCGGCGAGGACGACCGCCGTGCCGACCGCGTTGGTGTCCCACCGCCGCGTCATCGGACCAGGGCCTCGATCCAGAGGGTCCCCGCCAGCGTGACCCCGGCCGCCACCAGCAGCACGGCGGCCAGGAACCCACGCCGGAACGTCCCCACGTACAGCGAGGCCAGCTTCAGGTTCATGAGGGGCCCGAAGACGAGGAACGCGAGCTGGGGCGCCGGCCCGAACTGCACGAACGACGCCGCCACGAACGCGTCCGACTCCGAGCACAGCGACAGGACCCCGGCCAGGGCCATCATCGCCACGACGTCGACGCCGTAGGTCCCCGCCACCGAGCTCATGACGGACTCCGGCACGAAGGTCTGGAGGGTGGCGGCCGCCGCCGCGCCGACCACCAGGTGGCCGCCCATGAAGACGGCGTCGGCGGCGAAGTGCTCGAAGAACGCGCGCGCCGTCCGGCCGTGCCGGTCGGGCCCCGCGTCGTCGTCGGGCAGGGCCTTCAGCAGCTCGCGCGGGGAGCGGATCCCCACGGCCCAGCCCATCGCGATCGGCGCCGCCAGCATGAACGTGACCGCGGCACCCGCGGAGACGCCGCGCGCGGCCGGCGGGCCACCGGGACCGAGCCGCACTCGCAGACCGGGAACGCCAGGCCCGAGACCCCGGCCACCGGCAGCTGGAGCCGGCGCGGCAGCCGGCCGAAGCGGGCCAGCGCCGAGCCGGGCACGAACACCTCGATGGCCGCGGAGGCCAGCGCGCCGAGCAGCACGAAGGGGAACGCCTGGATGAGCAGCGACGAGAAGAGCAGCAGCAGCGTCGCCAGCCATGGCACGCGGTCGGCGTGGAACAGGCGCAGCGCGAGCCCTGCCGCCGCCAGGCCGAGCGCCAGGGACGCCGCCACCGCGGGGCTCACCGGCCGGCGGGGTGTGGCGGGTCCGACGAGCCCGGGCAGGCCGGCGGCCGTCTGCGTCACGAGCAGTACCTCTCGAGCGACACGGCGAAGGAGGGGAACGCATCCGCCATCAGGCGTCGCCCACCGGGGGCGGGCAGCCGCAGGAGCGCGTCCGTGAGGTCATGGCTCGTCACGCCCGAGCTGGACGCGTGGCGGCGCAGGAAGATCCCGCCGGGCGTCACCTCCTCGACGATCTCCGTCGAGGCCGGCAGCCTGCGTTCGAGCGCTGCGCCCACGTTGCCCGCCGGCATGGCGCCGCCGGAAGTGGTCGCCGATCCCGTGCCGGCGACGACGGTGACGAAGCGCGAACCGGAAGCCCGGTCCGCCAGCGCGACGAGGCGGCGGGTGCCGCGATCGAGGGCGGAGACGGGACCGCGCAGCACGACCGCTGGGACGTCCGAGGTCTCATCGGCCCCCATGCCGGCCTCGAGGAGCGCGGATGCGGCGGCGACGGCGTGGCCCGGCGGCGTCACCCGCACCGTGGGGAGGGGCAGGCCGATGTAGTACTCCGCCCCCACCAGGCCCACGTCGACGGGCGACGGTTCGACGAGGGCCACGAGCGCCGAGCGGTCCTGGCGCACGAGGTCCTGGGCCAGCGTGGGGAGCTCGGCCGGAGGGGCGTCCGCTGCCCCCGCGCGCTGGATCGCGCCCGTGAAGGTGCTGCGGAGCGCTGTTCCGGTGATGCCGTGCTGCGACGGCCGCGCCCCTGTTCCGATGGTGGTGAGGACCGCGGCCGGGTCGAGAGGGAGCGACCCCGTCTCCGCATCGAGCGTGGCCGCGCCCGTCCGGACGAGCGAGTCGAGGAACGGCCAGCGCTCCGGGTCGGAGCGCAGATCGCGCGATCCGACGCCCTCCCAGGCCAAGAGCAGCACCAGCCGGGGAGGGGTCGTCGAGGCGACCGACGCGCTCTCGGCGCCGGAGCGCGAGGCGTGGCTGGGCGGGGCGGGGCGCCGGACACCGAGGATGCGCGCCACCGTCGGCGCGACGGTGTCGAGGCCCGTTCCGGGATCCACTGCCGCGTGGGCGATGCCGGGTCCGGCGAACACCAGCGGCACGCGGGCGGCGGCCGGCCCCGTGAGCGAGATCCACGGCACGGCCGGCGTGCCGGACGCGTCCGCACTGGAGCCCGCGATCTCCGCGCCCGCCGAGACCGTCAGCACGTCGGGCGAGCGACCGGCCTGGAACCCGCCGGCGATCAGCGAGCGGACGCCGGGCGGGAGCGAGCAGAACGGGACGCGCTGGGCGGTGGGGGGCGGGGAACCGCAGACCCGGACATGCATCCGGCTCTGACGAGGACCGCCGGGATCGCCACGGCCACCAGCACGGCACACAGCAGCGCCGCGCGCAGGGCCGGGGTGGTGAGGCGCGGCCGAGCGGCTGGAGGGTCGCCGAGCGCCGGCTCCGGGGGCATCGGCCAATTATCCGTGGTTCCCGCCCCCACAGGCGGCGCGAGGGGAGGGCCCCGGGTCTTCGGGACCCTCCCTCCCGAGCCCGGTGTGATCAGCCGGCCGGGTCGGGCTCGGCCTGGGGCTCCAGGCCGAGCTGGCGCATCATCGCGGAGCCGTCCGAGAGGACCCAGAACTCCGCCACCTTCCCGTCCTCGATCCTGCACAGGTCGATCTCCGGCACGGCGAGGGTGCGGCCGGTCGGGGGGATGCCCCACAGCTCGCCGGTGTGCGTCCCGCTGCACACGACCCAGGTCCCCACGCGGTCTCGGTCTGCGATGAGGCGTTCGACGGTGACCGTGAAGTCCGGGACCCCGGCGAAGTAGGCCCGCATCTCGGCCTTGAGGGCGGCCAGCCCCTGGGCCTCCATCCCGTGCAGGACCACGTCCTCCGCGATGACGCCGTCGAGCGCGTCGAGGTCGTGGGCGTTCAGCGCCGCATAGACGCTCTGGACGATGGCCGTGTTCTGCTCGCTCATCTCGATCCCTCCTCCGCCGGCGGACGGAAGCCCGCCCGCTCCTCGGCCAGGGCGATCAGCGCGTCGAACCCCCGGCGCATGTACTTCGCGGACATCCGCACGAGCAGCCGGCCGACCAGCGGGGCCCGCACGAGCCCCGGGAAGCCGGCCGTCCGGGTGATCTCGCCGTGGTAGGTGACGCGGCACCCGTCCCCGGTTGTGGCGATCTCGTACCGGTGGACCGTCGTGGCCTCCATCGGGGTCGAGCCCGGCTTGCCGTGGCGGACCCCTTCGGTCACGAACTCGAACGCCGACGGCCGCGTCGCCTCCGTCACCACCGAGCGGTCGTGCCAGACGGCCACCTTGCCGTCCGAGCCGGTGGAGCGGAACTCCGTCCCCACCTCCGCCGGACCGGGCGTCGCGTCCATCGTGAGCAGCCGCGTGGTCTCGCCCTGGCGCCGGCCGGCGAACTCGAGGTGGCCGGGCAGGTCCGCCAGCAGGTCGTACACGGTCGCCGCCAGCGCCCGGCATTGCGCCTCGAAGCGCATCGGGGGGAGCCCGCTCGAGCGCGCTCGCTGGCCCGCCGGCCCGCTGCGGGCCTCGGTCGTCCTCGCCATGTCGCCCTCCCTTTTCCTGGGCGGCCGGTTCGTCCGGCCGCGCACATGGCGAGGGTGGAGCATGGGGGCCTCGAAAGGATCGGGAGGGTTCCCTATCGCGTCGCTGATTCCGACGGCAGGTGGCGCTGGGCGTACGCCGCGGCCTCCGCGCGGTTGCGGAGCCCGAGCTTGGCCAGGACGTGGGAGACATGCGTCCCAGCCGTCTTCGTGCTGATGAACAGGCGGGCCGCCACCTCCGCGTTCGTCAGGCCCTCGCCCAGGAGCCGGAGGACCTCGATCTCCCGCTTGCTCAGCACGTCCGTGTACGCCTTGGGCCCGGTCCGGCCACGAACCCCCAGGCCGCGAAGGAACCGGGACACCGCGTCGGCGTCACGAACCGCGCCGATGCGCTCGAACGACGCCAGCGCCTGCCGGGCCTCCTCCACCGCCCGATCGGGATCCGTCCCCGCCAGGGTCCGGGCGAGCGCGGCGCGGGCCCGGGCGACGGCATGCGGCATCCGCAGACCGGCGAACGTGTCGACCGCCCGCTGCAGGACGTCCGGTGCCGCGGGATCGTCGTCCTGCGTGAGCACGGCGCCGGCCGCCAGGTCCGCCTCGCCGCGGATCCGGTCCAGCCCCGACCGCTCCGCGATCCCCGCGAGCGCGGCCCCGGTGGCCGATGCTCCGGCGGCGTCACCCCGCGCCACTTGCACCTCCGCTAGCTGGGCCAGCAGCGGCGCCGCCAGGAGCGTGTCTCGGCCCACCTCGTTGAGCCGCCGGTGCAGCCGTGCGGACGCCAGCGCGAGCTGTCCCCGGGCCTGATGCAGCGCGACCATCGGCTGGACCGCTTCGGGCAGGTCCTCGTACCCCTCCAGGAGGTGCTCCGCCTCCTCCAGCCGGCCCTGTCGCACCCGCAGGCTCGCGAGGCGCGTCGCCGGATGCACGCACCGAGGCCGCTGCCCGGTGGATTCCAGCGTGCGCAGCGTGTCCACCAGCCATCGCTCCACCTCCCGCCAGTCGCCCGCCGCGCCCACGACCTCCGCGCAGCAGGTCCCGCAGAAGGTGAACAGCCCGGGGTGGCGGTGCCGGGCCAGGAACCCCATGACGAGCTCGCTCCACTGCTGGAACCGCAACATGTCCAGGGTCAGCTCCCCGGCCACCACCAGGGCGCAGTAGAGGTCGCCGAGCGTCCGGAGGTCGTTCGGCTCGCCGCTCGATACGGCGGCCGTCGCCTCGTCGAAGTCGCGCATCCCTGCCTCGACGTCCCCCAACCGGATCCTGCCCAGGCCGACGTGGCCGAGGGCTGTCAGCTCGAGGTCGGGGTCGCGCTCCCGCGCCGCCACGGCAAGGGCCCGCTCGGCGAGATCCAGCGCGTCGACCGGACGGGTGGCCCGCTCGGCCCGGGCCAGGAGCAACCACCCCTCCACCGCTGACGGAGGGGCCTCCGTGACCAGGCGCTCCGCCCGGGCCAGCCAGCCGGCCGCCGCGGCCGGGTTGTCGAGCGTCTCGGCGTACTCGATGGACAGGAACAGGGCCATGCGCGCGGCGGCCCCAGTGTCGGCGTCCCTGCGGTAGGCCGCGTACGCGCCCTCCCAGGCCTCCACCGCGCCCGGAACGTCCCCCAGCCACCACCGCGCCCGGCCCAGCCCGTCGAGGGCGGCTGGGTTCACGTCCGGCGAGGCACGCCCGGTGGTCGCCTGCTCGAACGATGCGAGCGCGGCAGACCAGTCGCCCTCGGCAAGGGCACGCCACCCCTCCCGCGGCTCGGCCGGATCGCGCTCAAGGAACACGGGTGCATCTTGCACTCCCGCGCCCCGTCATTCCAGGGTCTGGTCTGGCCGGCGCCTGCAGAGGCGGATCCCGTGGCGAACGACGGCCTCCCGAACCCGGGGATCGCACAGCACCCGGAGCTCCTGGACGCGCTCACTGCGGTAGGAGGAGGGGGCATCCGGGGCGGCGGCCGGGTGGCATCCGAGCTCGGTGACCCCGGGCGGGAGCGATGAGAGGACGTCCAGCAGCGAGCGGACGGTGATGGCGTCCGGCAGCGGATCTCCCTTCCCCGTCTGCCCGTAGAAGTCGCCCCGGTACCGGATGCCCGGCGTCACGCATCGCAGCGGGACGGCGAGCTCCTCCGCGAGCTCCACCAGCACGGACCGAACCGGCTCGGACAGGTGTACGTGCTGGTGGGAGTCGAGGTGCGTGGGGCCGCGCCCCACGAGCTCGCGGAACCGGGCTACCTGCCGGCGCGCCTCTGCCCGGACCGCGGACTCGTCCTCGTTCGAGACGACGACGTAGCGCGGACGCCATGCCGAGCCGTCGTACCGCCATTCGCCGGTGTCGACGTGCAGGCCCAGGTCGAGGTCGGGGTGCCCGCAGGCCATCCGAGCTGCCTCCTCGGCGTGGGGCCAGCGCACCATGAGGCTGGCGGCCGTGACGATGCCGGCCCGGTGCGCCGCCATCACCCCCCGGCCGATCCCGGCGCTCTGCCCGAGGTCGTCGGCGTTCACCACCAGCAGCCGCTGCCCGCCGTCCGTCACAGGCCCAACCTCTCGGCCGCGTCCAGCGCCTCCGCCGTCCAGTCGTGGGCCTGGTCCGGCGGCGGCGTCCAGGTGGACGACCACCCGAGCCACTGCATCGCGAGGTGGAGCCGGCCGGCGTCCAGCAGGGAGGGCAACCCTGCGACCAGCCGCGGTGGGGCCGCCTCGGTGTACGCCGCGACGATCTCCGCGCGGTCGGCTTCGGGCCACCGGCCGGAGACCAGGGCAGCGAGGTCGAGCGGTCCCGGACCCGTGCCGGCCATCTCCCAATCCACCAGGCGGACGCCGGTGCGGCCCGTCTCGGGCAGGAGGAGCACGTTGGAGGGGTACGGCTCGCCGTGGACGAACGTCTGGGGGGCGGCCAGGAGGCGTTCGACGACGACGTCGTACCGCGCCGCCACCCGGAGCAGCCCGAACACCGACCGGGCATCGGCGGAACCTCGGCGCAGCAGCCGCACCGCCCGGCGCGGCCACCTCCGGTAGAAGCGGGCGTCTCGCCGGAGGAGCTCCGGCAGATGCGGCGGCCCCTGGGCGAACCTGCCGTGGAGCCGCGCCAGGGCCCGGGCGGCCTCCCGCCAGGCGTCGAGGTCGCCGGACTGGGACAGCGGCGTCCCCGCCACGCGCTCGAGGAACAGCCACGCCCGATCGGCCACGGCCCCGTGGCAGGCCGGCGCGAGGCCGGAGCCCAGGATGCCCGATCGGTACACGCGGACCTCCCGGCGGGACTCGCGGAGGAAGCGCGGCTTCGCGTCCCGGGCCTCCGGAAGCGGCGCGCTCGCGTCCTTCAGCACCATGGGCAGAACGGTGCCGTCGGAGAGCTCCACGTCCAGCTCGTCGAGGGGGAAGCTCGACCGGTACATGGAGGGCCGGCGCGAGATGCACGCGATCGGGGCCAGCTCCGGCGACGTCCGGGCCAGCTCGCGCTGGAGTATCGGCACGAGGTCGCCGGCCGTCCCGGCCGTGGCCTTCACGCCACCGCCTCCAGGAGACGGCCCAGGACGCGGTCGGAGTCGAAAAGCTCCTCGGCCAGCGACCGCGCGCAGCGGGCGTGCGCCGCGTAACGCGAGCGCACGTCGTGGACCGCCTCCACCGCCCCGTCCCCGGTGGAGAACGCCAGCAACCCCCGGCCGGTGGGCAGGTGCCGGGAGAACCCGGTGTCCTGGGCCACCACCGGGCGGCCCGAGGCCAGGTAGCAGGCGCTTCGCTCGCTGAACCACCCGCAGCCCGACAGCGCGTACCCGCTCTTGGCCACGCCGAGCTCCGCCCGCGATCCCCGGACGAACGTCCGGTAGGCGTCGGGTGTCCCCGCAACGCCGGCGGGGTCGAGGATGCGCCAGCCGTTCGCCTCGAGGGCCCGGAGGTCCGCCCGCTCCGCCGGATCGATGGCCAGGGCCAGCCGGAACTCATCGCCGGTCCGCCGCGGAAGGTCGATCAGCGCTCGCATCGAGTGGGCCTTCTGCCCGAGCGGGACGCCGTCCCGTTCGACGGAGCCGTACGAGCGCCAGTTCGCCACGGTGGTGAAGGCGTCGGTCCGGACACCGGATGCCGCCGTCCAGAGCTCGAGCACGACCGGGGGGAGGGTGGTGATCCACTGCAGGCCGCAGGTGGGCACGGCGCAGGAGGCGGCTCCGAGCTCGAGGCCCACCGTCACGTGTCGCGTGTGTCCGGCCAGCCCGACGTCGAGGCCCTCGGTCGCCCACAGCTGCGTGAAGGCGGGGTCGAGGTCCACGTAGGCCCGGACCGGGATGGATTCCACCAGGGCGGGGTCGCGCAGCACGCCGGACAGGTTCAGCAGGAGGTCGGACCGGCGGGCGGCCCGGCGGAGCGCGTCGTGGGGGAGGCCGACCGTCTCGGTGGTTCCCGAGCGCAGGAGCGCGGAGGTGCCGTCCAGGCCGAACCGCCCCGCCACCGCGGCGAAGTAGCGGCCGGCCGGGGACCCGGCCAGCGGGCCGTCCCCGGGCGCCGTCTCCTCGACGAAAAGGACCTCGTGGCCCAGCCGCCGCAGGCCGAGCACGTACTGCAGCACGGCCCAGGTGGCCCCCCCGTGGAAGGGCACGCCGGCCAGCATCCCGGCGACCACGATGGCCAGGCGGTCCCTCCCCGCGGTCACACCCGGGCCTCCTCCAGCATGGCGCTCAGCACCCGGTCCGAATCGAAGACCTCCTCCGCCAGGGCCCGGGCCCCCTTCGCGTGGCGCTCGTAGTCCGCGGCGATGGACTCGGCTCCCGCCACCGCCTCCTCCACCGTCCGGAACGTCACCAGGCCCTCTCCCGTGGGGATCCGGCGGCCGAACCCCGTGTCCTGGACCAGGGCCGGTCTCCCGAGCGCCAGGTATCGGGTGGTTCGGTCCGAGACCCACCCGCTGGCCGTCCGCACGTACACCGCCTGCGCAGGGGAGCACTCGGCACCGGAGCTCCGGACGTAGTCGCGGAAGGCCTCCGGGTGCCCCGCCACGGCCCGGGGGTCGGCCACGGTCCAGCCGTGCCGGCGCAGGCGGTCCCGGTCCGCCGCGTCCTTCTCGTCGATGTCCAGGGCCACCTCGAAGCTCCCGGGGGCCGGCCCCGGCAGGCGGGCGAACCGCCGGAACTCGTGGCCCTTCGGCCCCAGCTCGCGGCCGTCGATCGCGACCGGCCCGTACGGTCCTCGCCACGTGCCGACCGTGGTGAACCGGCCGAAGCCGGGCCCGGGCGTCGCCGGCCACTCGTCGAGGACGACCGGCGGGACCGTGTGCCGCCAGGGAAGCCCGGCGCTTGGGATCGGGCAGCCGGGCGTCCCCACGTTCGTCCCGACCGTGAAATAGGTGTTGTGCCCCTCGACGCCGAGATCGCCGATCCCGGCCGACAGCCAGGCCTGCGTGTATCCGGGATCGAGGTCGACAAACACCTTCCGGCGGGGACGCCGCTTGACCGCGTCCAGCCGGAGGTTCCCCCCCACGTTCACCAGGACGTCGGCGGAGGCCGCGACGTCCTCGCACTCGGCCGCGGTCAGGCCCCAGCTGCGCCCGCCGCACAGCAGGGCGGAGCGGCCGGCCAGCCCGAACGCCGCCACCACGCTCTGGAAGAACCGGAGGTTCTCGGAGGCGTCCAGCTCCGCTCGGCGCCCCGCGCCGTCCACCAGCGCGGCCGGGGAGAGCTCCTCGACGAAGACCACGTCCCAGCCCAGCCGCCGCAGCCCCAGCACGTAGCTCAGGCGAACCCACGCCGCCCCGCCTCTCCAGGGCTTGGCGGCGAGCGCTCCACTCACGACGGCCACCTGCACCGGCGCACCCCCTTCAGGCCAGCCCGAGCGAAGACAGGAGGCCACCGAGCACGAGGTCGGAGTCGAAGGTCTCCTCGGCCAGGCGCCGCGCGGCCAGGGCGTGGCTCTCGTAGTCGGCGAACACCGCGCCCAGGGCATCGAGCGCCTCCTCCGGCGTGGAGAACGCCAGGAGGCCCTTGTCGGTGGGATACCAGGGCGCGAGCCCCGTGTCCTGCGCGACCACCGGGCGGCCCGACGCCAGGAAGGAGGCGCTCCGGTCGCTGAACCAGCCGCCGCCCGATCGCACGTACATCTGCTTCGCCACCATCAGCTCGGCCGAGGAGCCGGCCAGGTACTCGCGGTAGTCCTCCGGGGTCCCGGCCACGCGAAGCGGGTCGACCACGGTCCACCCGCCCCGGCGCAGGGCGTCCACGTCGGCGCCGTCCGCGGGGTCCGCGTCCAGGGCCAGCTCGAACCGGAGCCGGGACCGGCGGGGGATGGACCCGAACGGACGGAACTCGTGGACCCGCTGGCCGTATCGCACGCCTCGGTACTCCACCGGCCCGTAGGCGCCGCGCCACGTCGCCACCGAGGTGACCCGATCCACGGGGGGCCGCTCGCGCACCGGCCACCGCTCCAGCACGACCGGCGGCGGGATCGCGATCCAGTTGAGGCCGAGGTCCGGGACCCCGCACCCCGGCCCGCCCATGTTCCTCCCCACGGTGACGAACTCGTCGTGCCCGGCGAACGGGTTCGCCAGGCCCAGCGCGTTCCACATCTGGGGGAACCCGGGATCGATGTCCAGGAACACTCGACACCCGGGCGCGCCCAGCAGCTCGGGATCCCGCAGGTATCCCATGACGTTCACCACCGCAGCGGCCTCTCCCAGGCGAGCGGCGAGAGCGCTTCGCGTGAGCCCGACCACGGTCCGCCCGTCCCCGTCCTGGAGCGCCGCTCCGTCCAGGAGGCCGAAGGACCGCATCACGTCCGTGAACCACCGGGCCCCGGTGGAGCGCTCCGGTGGGCACGGTCGCCCGGCGGCGTCCAGGCTCGACTCCTCGTCCAGCCGGTCGACGAACAGCACGTCCCAGCCCAGCCGTCGGAACCCCAGGAGGTACTGCAGCAGCACCCAGGCATGGCCACCCCGGCCCGGCTTGCGAGCGAGCGCCCCGGCGACGGCGACGGTGCCGGGCATCCTCGCTACCGCTCGTATCCGAACGCCTCGAGGACGTCCCCGAAGGCCGTCTCGCACTCGGCCTGCAGCTCCTCGTCGAGGTCCCGGCGCCACCGCCCGATGGAGGAGCGCGCGTCGGCGCTGGTCTGGTGGGCCAGCTGGACGTCGGGCTGGGCCGCGGTGGCCGCGCGGACCACGTCGTCCACCGTGCCGGCGCGCGCGTCGATCCCCAGGTAGGAGAACAGGCCGGAGAGCGTCTCGCCGGGCCGCGTGATGAGGTCCTCGTAGCGGAGCAGCAGGCTCCGGTCGGCCCGGGCCCGCCAGCTGTCCAGCATCCGCACCGCGCTCTCCCGGAGCTGCCGCACGAACTCACCGTCGGTCTCGACGAGCTCGCGGCCGAAGGCCCGGTAGCCGAGCTTGCGGTTGAAGGCCAGCACCGAGCACACGATGTCGCGGAAGTCCCGGACCAGCAGGACCTCCCTCGCGTCCGGGAAGAGCTCCCACATCATCACCGGCGCGAAGTGGTCGGGCCAGCACTTCTCGGCGTAGTAGCGAGGCAGTTCGCGGCCCTGGACGCGCGCCACCTCCAGGTAGAACTCCTCGATCCGTGCCTGGCTGAACGCGGCCAGCGAGCGGACGGCCGTGTCGCCCAGCCAGCGGCGGATGGGCGGATCGGCGGAGAGCGGCGGGAGCGCGGAGGGACGGCGGTCCCCCAGCCACCAGTGCTCGCCGGAGAGGTCGGCGCGGAGCGACTGGAGGTAGCTCGCCGGCTCCGAGAGCTCCCGGATGACCTCCAGCCAGTAGCTCAGCAGCCGGGGTTCGTACATGAACGGCCGGTACGCGACGACCGCGGGGTGCTGCTCCAGGAGCTGCATGAGCCATGTGGACCCGGTGCGCCCGAGCGTGGTGACGAGGAGAGGCTGGACCTTCGGCCGGAACCCGGTCCGGAGCGGCTCCCTGGCGCCCGCGATCGTGGCAACGGGCACGACGGTCCCGTCCTCGAGCTCGGCCCGGACCAGGAGCTCGAACGTCCCGTCCGCCGTGAGGAGACCGGCGGCCAGCCGGAAGCCGCTTCGCTCGGCGCCCCCGACGTGGGGGAAGGCCCGGGCGATGTCGGGCCGCCGCACGTTGACGTCCGCCCGGGCCAGGACCTGCTCGCCGTGCAGGAGCTCCACGGCCCGCGCGGCGGCGCGTCTCCCCAGGACCCACCCGTCCACGGTCACGCCGAACGTGTCGAGCTCGTCGCCGCTGCGGGGCGAGTCCACGAAGTACCCCCAGGCCTGCCCCCGGTCGAGGGGCATCCGGACCACCTCCCCGAGGTGGATCACGCCCTCGGCTGGCGCGAGGGGGCCGGGGAGTGTCGGGACCTCACGGGTGGCCACGGGACACCTCCCGGGCGGGGGCGTCCGTCCCGGCCTCCGCCTCCGCCATCCGTTCGCCCCACCGGCGCGTGCGCAGCCAGGCGTCGTAGCGCGCCGCCACGGCCGCCAGGGGCGTTTCGACCGCCGGCAGGTGGGGGTGGTACAGCTCGGCGCCGGGCACGTACCACGCCCCGTACCCGACGACGGCCAGGCGCAGGCACAGGTCGGAGACCGCGAGATCGCCCGCCACGTATGCGGCGTCGAGTCCCCCGACGTCGCCGAACAGGTCCCGCTCGACCATGAAGCAGGCCCCCGAGACGGCGGGGACGCGCGCGGGCGTGTCCGCGGCGGGGACGGTCCGGTGGAACCCGCGCAGCCGCGGGGCGTCCTCCCACAGGGGCGAGCGATGCGGCAGGCGGAACCCGATCCCGGCATGTTCGATGGTCTCGTCGTCGTACAGGAGCCTGGGAGCGACGACGCCGGCGCCGGGTGTCCGGTCCTGGAATCGTGTCAGCGCCCGGAGCCATCCCGGCCGGACCGGCACCACGTCCGGATGCATGATCAGGAGCCGCCGCCCCCGCACCGCCTCCCCTGCGGCGTCGACAGCCATGGACGGCGGCACGGACCGGTCGAGCACGCACAGCCGGAAGGCGACGCCGTACAGACGGGCCAGCCAGGGGGCCTGCTCGGCCAGGCGATCGGCCGCTGGGCCCGGCGTGGCCGCATAGAGGACCTCCACGGCCCGGAGGTCCGCGTCCCCCGCGAGGTGGGCGAGCTGGATCTCCACCAGGTCGGCCCCGGCGCCGTCACCGATGGGGACCACCAGCGAGACGGCAGGGGCCTCCGGCTGCTCGCCGTGGTCCTCGACGCCGGCCACCTCGACCGACGACCGGATGCGCTCCTGGATCCGGGCCAGTGCGGGGTGGACGTGACCGGGGAGGAACGCGGTCCCCGGGAAGGGCTGCTCGAGGCCGAGGTCGGACAGCAGCCGGTCCCGAACCAACACCGGGTCCGTCACCGCGTCGGGCGCGGGAGCCTCCGCCGCCCGGCCGTCCGCGAGCTGCGCCTCGACGACCCAGCCGCCCGCCAGGGCACTCGGTCCCCGAAGCTCGAACGCGGCGGCGAATCCCGCGGGATCGTCGGGGGCACCCGCCGGCTGGACGTCCGGACGGGGGTGCCGGAACGCGGCGGGGAGGAGCTCGGCGCGACCTCCCTCCGGCGCCACCGCCGTCAGACGGGCCACCCGTTCGCCGGGGGTCCGGACCCACCCCCGGACGTAGAACCACCGGTCGTCCACGGCGGCCACCACCCCGACGTGCAGGCGGAGACCGGCAGCGCCGCCCGATCGGACCAGCGGAAGTCGCTCGCGCAGCGCCTGGCGCACCGCCAGGAGACTGCGGTGGAGCACCGGATCCTCTCGGCTCCCCGGATGGCGAACGGGCGCCCAGGACAGGAACTCCAGCACGTGCGCGCGCGTCCGGGCGTCCAGCGGGGCGAGGACGGTGCGGAGGAAGGTTCGGAGATCCGAGGTGACCCGTTCGAGGTCCTTCGGGGCGAGGGTCCATTCGATCCCGCCCCGTCGCAGCGTGAGCGCCCGGCGGCCCAACCGGAGCCCCGGCCGCCCCACGGTGAGCAGGTGCATCGCCGGAACGCTCGGGGCACCGAGCGCGAGGCAACCGGCGCGCACGGCGTGCATGGTCCCGTCCAGCTCCACCGATGCGTCGAGGGGGCCCGTGGCGGCGTCCGGCAACGACGCCCCCAGCAGCAGCAGGTCGCTTGCGAGCCAGGTCGCCCGGTGCACCAGGGGAGCGGGAGCGTCTCGCTCCACGACCGCGGGGAGCGGGGTGGCTCCGTTGCCGTTCGATTCGGGACCCGGCCCCCGGGCACGCGCCACCGGGAGCTCGGCGGACCGCCGGCCGAACACGGCCCGCCGGGCCCGCCGCACGCTAGACACGGATCACTTCCTCCACCGGATCCGCGTCGACGGGGGAAGGCGCCGCGCTATCGGGAGTGCGGGGCCCCGCCCCCGACCGCCTCCGGAGCAACGAGCGGTACAGGCCGGTCAGCGCGGCGACGTGCCGCTTCATCGAGTACACGTCCGGGATGCCGTCCCGCAGCGTCCGCCACAACCCCGGCGTCGTGGCGGCACGCTCGATGGTCTCGGCCAGGCTGACGGGGTCGCGGACCCGGAAGTGCAGGCCGTTCACGCCGTCGGCGACCTTCTCGGCCATCCCGCCCACGTCGCTCGCGATCACCGGCCGCCGGTGCTGGAAGGCCTCCTGGATCACGAGGGGCGAGTTCTCCCACCAGATCGACGGCACCACCACCCAGTCCACGTTCGACATCAGGCGCCCCAGCTCGGCGGGCCGGTACCGGCCGACGTTCGTGACCACCCCCCGGGTGGACGAGAGCAGCTCCTCGATCTCGTCGCGGAACGCCGCCGGCTGCAGCTCGAGGTTGGCGCCGTGGATCCAGAACCGGACGTCGACGTCGCGTTCGGCCAGGATCCGCGCCGCCCGCAGGAGCACGTCCACTCCCTTGAAGCTGGTGAACTGCCCGAAGAAGCCGATTCGGTTCCGGGGCCTGCCGTCGGCGCGCTCGCTCACGGCGGCGGCCGGCAGGCGACCGTAGTCCTCGAAGCGGATCCGCCGGCGCGGGATCCCCCAGGCCACGTAGCGCTCCAGCAGGAACCGGCTGGGGGCCAGGAACGCGTCCACCAGCTCGAAGTGGGACTGGATGAACCGCTTGCGGAGGAAGAACAGCTCGGGCGAGACGTCGGGGAAGCACTCGTGGCAGCGTCTGGGCGAGGCCTCGTCGCACAGCCCGTCGTCGGTCGCACGCACCATCTGGCCCTGGCGATGGCAGATCGGAAGGTACTCGTGCAGCGTGTAGACGATCGGCGCGTCGGGGAGCGTGGCCCGGACCTCCCGGATCAGGTCGTAGCCGAGGAAGTGCGTGTGCTGGAAGTGGACGACGTCGGGCCGGAACTCCTCCAGGAACCGGCGGAAGTGGCGGCCCGGGATCTCCTTGTTGCGGGCCACACCGAGGAGCGAGTCGAACTCCGCCATCTCGGTGTGCAGGAAGTACTCGTCCGGGCGTCCGTCGATCGCGGACAGGCGCGTGCCCTCCCGCATCCACGGGATGCGCGACATCGGCGGCCCGCCCTTCGCCAGGAGCAGGGGCCGGAACGACCGAGAGCGGCGCATGGCCTCGAACAGCTCCACGGCGTACGCCTCGGCCCCGCCGGGCCGCGCGGAGGGATGGTTGTGGCAGACGTAGAGCACCGAGCGCTCAGGCATCGCCGCCTCCGGTGTCCAGGGGGACGGCGGACGCGGGCTCGGGGTCGAGGTCCACGATGAGCCCCGCGTGCTGCTGCGCGGTGACGACGTCCCCCCCGCGCTCGAGCGACGGGTCGGCGCGGACGGCGGCCCTCGTGGCCGCCAGGAACCGGACTCCTCGGCGGCGCACCTCCTCCACGCGATCCTGGGCGGAGGGCCCGCCCGCCGGTCCGACCGGGATCTCCACGACCGGGTGGCCCCGGAACAGCGGCCGCGGTTCCTCCGGGCCGACGGCCACCGCCACCGGCGCATCCGGCGGGAGGAGGGCCGCGACGAGGTCAGCCAGGTGGTCCGGCGTGTCGAGCTGTCCGGACTCCGCCGCGGGGGAGGCGGATCGGGTGTTCCGCAGCTCGTACAGGGCCCCGGCGCCGTCGCGCCGGATCAGCCGGTGTGCCCGTTCGAGGTGGTCCCGCAGGATCGCATAGTGGTCGAGCCACCACAGCTGGGGCTGCGGGAGAAGCAGGTAGCCGGCGCCCCGCTGGCGGAGGGCCTCGAGGTGCGCCACGGCGTCCTCGCCCGAGCCGGGGTGGTGGCCCGCGTAGACGCCCCGGTCGTCCTGCGGGAAGTGCCACCCCCGGCGCCCCGGAAGCTTCAGCAGCTCGCCGTCGCCCTTCGTGGCCACGAGGACGGTGGCGCCGGCGGGTACCGCCCCAGCCACCAGCTCGCGGATCCGCCGGGCCAGGTCCTGGTTGGCTCGCGCCCGGTCCACGGCCTCCGTGGGGGCCTCCGGGCCGGCCGTCCCGTGCGGCCGCGCGCTATCCACCGGTCGTCTCCAGCGCACCGACCGGCGCCACGGCGGGCAGGACCGGCTCGAGCTCGTAGATCGCGCAGTCGTGGTCGCGAAGGACCAGCCGGCACCGCCCCTGCAGATGCTCGGCGAGCTCGGCGTAGTGCCCGAGCCACCAGTACGCTGTCCGGGGCAGCACGAGGTACCGGACCCCCAACGCTCGGGCCGCTTCGAGCCGGGCCAGGGCGTCTGCCCCGTCCGCGGGGTGGTGGCCGGTGTAGGCGCCGTTCTCGCCGGACGGGAAGTGCCGGGCCGACAGGCTCCCCAGCAGCAGCAGCTCGTCGTCGCCCCGGGTGGCCACGGCGACGGTGGACCCCTCGGGGACATGCGTGGCCACGGCCCGGCGGACGCGATGCGTCATGGCCTCGTACCACTCGGCCCGCCGCCGGGGATGCGGACTCCACTCGGTTCCCCACTTCTCCTCGAACCGCCGCCGGTTCGCGTGGAACACCCGGCCGTACTCCCCGGACGCGGCGAGCGCTCCCACGGTGGCCTGGCCGAAGTGGTGGACGAACACGTCCTCTGCGCACACCACGCGGAATCCGGCCTGGCGGACGCGGAGGGCGAGGTCGTCGTCCTCGAACAGGCCGACCTCGAACCGTTCGTCGAGGGGCCCCACGCGGTCGAGCACGTCCCGGCGCGTCGCGGCGGCGAAGAGGGTCAGCATCGGCACGTCGCGGATCCGGCCCGCGTGGACCACCGCGCGGACGGCGGCCGTCGCAGCCATCCCGCCGGAGGTCCGGTACGCGGTCTCGACCTGCGCCTCGTTCCCGGCCCGGTTCGTGACGGGCCCCACCAGCCCCACCGAGGGATCGTCCAGATGGGCCAGCAGCCGCCCCAGCCAGCCCGGGGGGACCAGCGTGTCGTTGTTCAGCAGGACCAGGGCGTCGCCGCGCGCCCGCGCCAGCCCCACGTTCGTCCCCCCGGCGAACCCGAGGTTCCGGCCGTTCTCGACGACCCGGACCCTCGGATCCGCCGCGGCGGCGTCCCGGAGGAAGGCGATCGTCCCGTCGGTCGAGCCATTGTCCACGGCCACCACCTCGAAGGCCGGTCCGCTGCCGTCCGCCAGCACGCTCCCCAGGCACAGGCGCGTGAAGGCCTTTCCGTTGAACGTCAGCAGGACGATGCTGGCCCGGGGCGTCACCGGCCGGGCGCCGGCGAGGGCCGGGATCCGCACGCGGGAGGCCGCCGCCAGCGCCTCGGGGGAGAGGGTGGTCGGCCAGCGCGACACCGGGATGACGGGGGTGTCCTGGGGGAACGCCGCCGGCGGGGTCCGTCCGCCGCCGTGGCGGCGGACCGCGACGGCCATCTCGTCCAGGAGCGCACCCAGCACCACCTCGTGCGAGAAGCACGCCCGGGCCACCTCGGCCGCGGCGCGCGCGTGACGGGCGTAGTCGGCCTCGATCCGGCGGATGGCCTCCGCGGCCTCGTCGAGGTCGCGAAACGCGAACAGCCCGTCGCCCACCGGGAGCACCGCGCCGAACCCGGTGTCCTGGGTCACGACGGGGCGGCCCGCCGCGAGGTACGTCGCGCTGCGGTCGCTGAACCATCCCGTCCGGAGCCGGACGTTCTGGTCCTTCGCCACGGTCAGCTCGCCCCGGGACCGCCGGATGTACTCCCGGTACGAGTCGGGGTCCGCGGAGATGTCCGCCGCCGGGCGCACGCACCATCCGGCGTCGAGCAGGGCCCGGCGTTCCTCCGGTTCGATCCCGGAGAGCACCAGCTCGAACCGCCGGCCGGCCCGGTCCGGGAGCGCCAGGAGCTTCAGGAACTCGTGGTGCTTGCTCCAGTGGAAGACGTCGCCGTCCAGCAAGACGTCACGCCAGGGCTGGCGCCAGTTCCCCACGGTGGTGAACATGCCGGACGGGTCGGGGTCGGACCCGGCCTCGGCCGGGGGCTCCCACATGTCGATAACGACCGGCTGGCGAGTCGGCCGGAACCGGAAGCGATCCGTGACGGGCAGCCCGCAGTCGGGCGCGCCGTAGTTCTCGGCGAACGTGAAGAAGGCGGCGTGCGGTTCGAGGAACTCGACGGTCCGTTCGCGTCCCGCCGCCAGCTCCACCTGGACCTCGACGGGATCGGTCTCCAGGTAGATCAGGCGCCCGGTGCCCGCGTGCTCGGGGAGCGGCTCGGTCCCCCCGTGGAGGTTCACGATCAGCGCGGCGGACCGGTATAGGCGCCGCAGCTCGTCCGCTTCGAGCCCGTGGCAGCCACCGTCGCCGTGCAGCGCGTGGAAGGCCCAGCGCTGCCCCAGGCCGAACGGGCGTAGGGTCCGGTCGATGAAGGCCGCCGCACCCGCCGAGCCGTCGTCGCCTCCCCGCACGAACATGCTGGGAGTCCGGGCGTGCGCCTCGACGTACCACGCCTCGCAGCCCAGGCGTTCGAACCCCACCAGGTAGTGGAGGGTCTGCCAGACCACGCCGGCGACGGGGATCTTGCTCATCATCCCCAGCACCACGACCTTCGGTCTGGACGGCCGGGCGGTCACGGGACCCGCTCCCCGGAGACGTCCTCCGCATTGCCGTCGCCGTCCGCGCCGGCGGGCCCGGCCTCCACACCGACGTGGCCGTTGCCGTGGGCGGTGTCGGACCCGATCTGGGCATTCCACAGGTGCCGGAAGAGCCCGTCCGCCTCCAGCAGTTCCTTCCTGGTTCCCCGCTGCACCACCCGGCCGCCGTCCAGGACCAGGACCAGGTCGGCCCGGCGGATGGTGGACAGCCGGTGGGCGATCAGGAACGTCGTCCGCCCCACCATCAGCCGGTCAAGGGCGTCGAGGATCACGGCCTCGGTCCTGGAGTCGATCGAGGAGGTCGGCTCGTCCAGGATCAGGATGGGCGCGCCCTTGAGGAAGGCCCGGGCCACGCAGATCCGCTGCCGTTCGCCGCCCGAGAGCTTCGCTCCGCCCTCGCCGAGCTCAGTGTCGTAGCCCTGGGGGAGGGCCTGGACGAACTCGTCCGCGTTCGCGGCGACGGCCGCCTCGATGAGCTCGTCCTCCGTGGCGTCCAGGCGCCCGTACAGGATGTTCTGGCGCACGGTGCCCGTGAACAGCTGGGGCTCCTGGGCCACCACGCTGATCTGGCGGCGCAGCGACGACAGGGTGAGCTCGCGGATGTCGGTGCCGTCCAGGAGGACCCGCCCGGCCTTCGGCTCGTACAGGCGCGGGATCAGGCTGACCAGGGTGGACTTCCCGGCGCCGGTCGGGCCGACGACGGCGACGACCTGCCCGGGCGGGATGTCGAACGAGATGTCCCGCAGCGTGTTCCGCCGCGCCGCATAGCCGAACGTGACCCCCTCGAAGGCGACGCCGCCCCCGGCGCGCTCCACCGCCACCGCCCCCGGCGCGTCCTCGATCCCCGGCTCGCTGTCCAGGAACTCGAAGGCCAGCTGGAGGGCGATCACGGAGTCCTGCAGCTGGGTGAACGCCGAGCTGATGGCCTCGAGCGGCGCGTACACCGATCCGATGTAGGCCATCAGGACCAGCAGCTGGCCCACGGTGAGCCGGCCCTGCCTGACGTGCATCGCCCCCAGGCCCAGCACGAGCGCGGTGCCGCTCGCGGTGACCAGGGTGATGAAGAGCGAGAAGACGGTCTGGCGCATGGTCACGCTGATGCGGGCCTTCACGGCCTGCTCGCCCTGGCGCCGGAACCGTGTCCACTCGTGGCGCTCCCTGCCGAAGGTGTAGATGACCCGCAGCATCCCGAGCGCGTCGACGATCATGGTCAGGGCCTTCCACTCCAGGCCCTTGACGGCGCGAACCTGCGGCTCGATGTGGTTCGCGTAGTACTTGGCGGAGTAGTAGACGAACGGGATGACCACCATCGACGTCAGCGCGACCGGAAGGTCCAGGCCAACCGCGATCACGAGCATCCCGACCAGCGTGAAGAGGCTCTGGGCCACCGACGGGAGGCTCACCGGGATCGCCCCCATGGCATGGCTCTCGAAGACCATGCGGCCCATGACGTTCCCCTTGGGCGTGTCCTGGTGGAACCCCAGGGGCATGCGCAGGGCGTGGTCGTACAGGTCGCTGCGGAAGTCCAGCGCGAGCATCTGCTCGAGCTTGGTGTTGACGTAGTTGTCGGCCACCGAGACGCCGCTGCCAAGCACGGCGAGGAGCCAGCCCGAGAGCACCACCAGGACCAGCAGCCACCCCGTGCTGGGCCCGACGATCGCGGTGAGGAACCCGGGCGGCCGGTGCGTGCCGAGGACCGAGTCGACCAGCACGGCGAGGGGCCAGGGCTCGAGGAGCGCGATGCCCGCCGCGATCACCAGCAGGCCCACCGAGGACCCGGCCAGGCCCTTGTGCCGCTTGACGTAGGGGATGACCCTCGGCAGGTAGGTCCAGGAGCGGCGGTACAGGAAGGTCATCGGACCCTCCGCATCGCCCGGACGGCGGCCCCGCTCGCCACGGCCGCCTGGCGGAGCATCGTGGCCCACAGCGCGAGGGTCCCGGCCCCCAGGGCCGCGGCGACGACGGGCGCGCCGGCGGCCCCGGCGCCCGCCGCGAGGGCGGTGAGCATGAACCCCACCAGGACCGCGCCCGGCGAGAGCCGGGGGCGGGACCGGAACCGGGCCAGCTGGCGCCCGCCGTCGTGGTCCTCGACCACCACGGCCAGGCGGGCCGCGCCCAGCGTGCCTCCCCGGACCTCCAGGTCCCAGTGGTCGTACTCGCCGCCGCACACGACGAGCCCCGGCCCGTCCCGCAGGGCCCGTTCCAGCGCCTCCACCCAGCCCACCCCGGGGCGCCACCGCTCCGCCCACACCTGCGTGCGACGGGTCCTCGGCACCGCTACCCGCCCCAACGCCGTCGAACGCCACGGGGTGAGCCCGTGCCCCACCCGCCCCACCAGTCGCGCGGGGGGCTGCAGCAGATGCAGCATCGTGGTCAGGACGCGCAGGCGCACGGCGGTCGGGGGACCCGAGGCGCGGCCGGCCGCGCGCCACCCCGCGAGCACGGTCCACGCCACCCCGGCCGCGAGCGTCAGCGCCAGCGCCAGGAGCGCCCCCCGCGCCCGGCTCACCGCCGCGGCCGCGGACAGCGCCGCGAGCGCGCCGAGCACCAGGTACCACTCGGGCATCCGGGGGACGGCGGCGAGGAGGGACGAGGCGACGGGGTCGCGGCGCTGGAACGGCGCGGCCCCCCAGATGCCATGGTAGACGCGCCACCGGCCGGCCAGGACCCGGCCCAGGGCCCCGCCGTACACCCTCCCCGTCCAGGGATGGTGGCCGGCGGCGTTGTACCTCTGGGGCCACTTCCGCTCGAGCAGCGCCTCGGCCCGTCCGTAGCCGCGCTGCTGGCGCCAGTAGGCGGCCACGCGCGACCTGCGGTGGTGCCATACCACGGCGCCGGGACTGAACCCCAGCGTCCACCCGCGCTCCTGGAGCCGCCAGCACACGTCGACGTCGTCTCCGGCGGTGCGGAAGCAAGGATCGAACCCCCCGATCGCAAGGAGCGCCTCGCGCCGGAAGGCCATGTTGCACCCCGGGATGTGCTCCGCCTCCCGGTCGGACAGCATCACGTGCACGGGGCCGCCGGGCGAGCGTGCGACGGCCTCGGCCACGGCGCCCCCACCCGGGGGAGGGACGTTCGGGCCGCCCATCCCGACGTGCTCCCCCGAGGCGAGGGCCGGCACCAGGTGCCGCAGCCAGCCGGCGTCGGGGTACGCGTCGTCATCGAGATAGGCGACGATCGTTCCCGTCGACGCCCACAGGCCGGTGTTGCGGGCCCGAGCCAGGCCGCGGTGCTCGGTGCGGATGAGCCTGAACGGGGAGGCGGCGGCGATCTCCGCGGTGCCGTCCGTGGACCCGTCGTCGACCACGACGACCTCGTAGTCGGGATAGTCCAGCACCGCCAGGGCCGAGAGGCAGTCGCGGATGGTGCGTTCCCCGTTGTGGGTGCAGACCACCACCGAGACGCGGGGCGACGGCTCCGTCGAGACCGGTTCGGCGTTCGTCGCGGAGACCGCCGCCAGCGCGGGCCTGGACGTCCCGTCCCGGCGGGTCAGCCCGAAGGCCCACCCCTCGACCTCCGCACCGCCGCGGTGCCACCGGTCGGTCCACGCGAACACGACCGTCCCGGCGCAGCCGGAGCGCCGCGCGGCCCGGACCTGGGCGGCGAGCAGCTCCGCCTGGCGCCCCTCGCCGTGGCCGTTCGAGTCGAGCCCGATCTCCCCGAGGAGGAGGGGCCGGTCGCCGGCCAGGTGCTGCAACCGGGTCACGTAGGCCTCGAAGCGGCTGGCGGCCTCCAGGAACACGTTGAAGCACACGAGGTCCAGCCCGGGGACCTCCAGGTACTCGGTGGAGGGGTAGTTCGCGTACGTCATGAGCGCGTCGGGGTCCTCGTCGCGAACGGCCCGGCACAGCCCCGCCAGGAACCGCTCCGTCCGGCGGCCCCCCTGCCACCGGACCAGCGCGGACGGCACCTCGTTCCCCACGACGTGGCACAGCACCGCGGGATGGCCCGCCGCGCCCCGGACCTCGCGGCGGAGCCTCCGTTCGATGTCATGGCGCAGGCGCCGGTCCCCGAGGACGTCCACGTGCTGCTCCCAGGCGTGGCCCGCGATCACCCACAGCCCGTCCTCCAGCGCCGCGTCGAGCATCCATCCGGGAGGCGCCGTGTACGTGCGGACGCAGTTGAAGCCGCTCGCGGCGATCTCCTCGAAGTCGCGCCGGACCGCGTCGGGGTCCCCGTACTCGTGCGGCGGCAGGGCCAGTGGGCCGTAGGCCACGCCGCGCACGACGAGCTTCTCCTCCCCGGCGAACAGGAACGGTCCCTCGGCCCGGGGCCGAACCGACGGAGCAGGCCGGGGGCCGGCGAGGTCCCGGTCGGGGACCTGGACGACGGAGGCGGGCCCCTGCTCGACCCGAGGGGCGGGCCCCTGCTCGACCCCGAGCTCCACGGTCATCGCCGGCCGGACGTCCCCGCTCCGAGGATCGCGTGACCGTCTGCCGCCGGCTCGGTGAGCGGCTCCCGCTCCGGGCGGAACGGCGCGGTCGAGACGGGGTGGGGGCGCTTCGGCGAGCCGTTCCCGTTCGCCGGCGACCACAGCAGATTGGGAAGCACCGGGGGCCGGCCCGTCGGGTAGTAGGCGAACCCCGCCTCCTCCATGTCGGCGCGGTCGAACATGTTGCGGCCGTCCACCAGGACCGGATACCGCATCGCGCGCCGCAGCCGGGCCAGGTCGAGCGTCCCGAACTCGTCCCAGTCGGTGCACAGGACGGCGCAGTGGGCGCCGTCGGCGGCCTCGTACGGGTCGGCGGCGAGCTCGAGCTCCGGCATCGCCTCGCTGGCGAGGGCCGTGGCCCGGGGGTCGTACCCGATCACCCGCGCGCCCGCCCTGAGCAGTCGCCGGGCCAGCGCCAGCGCCGGTGAGAACCGGACGTCGTCGGTTCCGGGCTTGAAGGCCAGCCCGAACAGCGCGACCCGCTTGCCCTCCAGGTTCCACAGCGCTTCGGCCACCTTCATCGCGGCGGCCTCGACGGCCTCGTCGTTGATGCGGGCGATCTCCCGCAGCAGCGGGAAGGGGTACCCCAGCCGCTCGGCCAGACGCTCGAAGGCCACCAGGTCCTTGGGGAAGCAGTACCCGCCGTAGCCGAGCCCGACGTCGAGGAAGTCCCGCCCGATGCGGTGGTCGGCGCCCATCACGTCGGCCACCGCCACCACGTCGGCACCGGCCAGCTCGCAGATCCGCGCCAGCGCGTTGCCGAACGAGATCTTCAGGGCGAGGAACGCGTTGCAGGCGTGCTTCGCCAGCTCGGCGGTGGGGACGTCGGTCTCGATGAGCGTCGCCCCGGCCCGCGTGAAGGGCCGGTACAGGCGGCGCATGGCCTGGAACGCCCGGACCGACCCCGCGCCTACCAGGATCCGGTCGGGCCGCAACGAGTCCGCGATGGCGCGTCCCTCGCGGAGGAACTCGGGATTGGAGACCACGTGGAACTTCAGGCCCGGACGTTCTCGGGCGATCGTCACCGCGACCCGCTCAGCGGTGCCGGCCGGCACCGTGGACTTCTCGACCACCACGATTCCGTCGGGGGCGTGCAGGGCCACGGCGCGCGCGGCCTCCTCGACGGCGACCAGGCTGGCCTCGCCGTTCGCGAGCGGTGGGGTGCCGACGCAGATGAAGGCCACCTCCGCCCCGGCCACGGCCTCCTCCGGGTGCGAGGTGAAGCGCAGGCGCCCCGCCTCGAGCTCCTCGTGGAGGAGGTCCTCGAGTCCCGGCTCGTAGAAGGGCGGCTCCCCCGCCGCCAGGAACGCGACCTTGTGGTCGTCGGAGTCGAGTCCGACCACGTGGTGCCCCGCCCTGGCGAACGTCACGCAGGTGATCAGGCCGACGTGGCCGGTTCCGATGACGGCGACTCTCATCAGGGCTCTCCTCCCAGCGAAGCAGGTGACATGGTCGAGACGTATGGCCGGCATCCAGCACGAACCGCCGTCCCACGGACTAGGTCGGCCGGCCACGGAAGGCCGGGCCGCGGGGGTCGTCGGTCGGCGAGGGTGGGGCAGCGGCCCGTGCCGGTCATGCCGGGGCCGAGGGGAAGGACGGTCACGAGCATTGGGGGGGACCCTCGGCCATCACATCGGGCCCCCACAAGTCGCACGATCGCCCGTCCCACGATGGGGTTGCGGCTCCAGAGGAGGCCGACATCTCACTCGGCCATCCGGGGAGCTTCGCGGTCACCCATCCACATCGGCCGGGTCGCCTCCATCCGATCGCGGAGAATCCCCCGGGTGTCGAAGACCCTCTTTCCCGGTCGTCAGGTGTCCTTCCCGGTGGACCCGCAGAAGGTGCCGGCGCCAGGAAGAGACGGGAAGCTCGTGGTCGCGGAGCCTCGCTGGCGAACCTCTTCCAGGAGCCCTCTTCCGAGTGTTGTCCCTTACTGTACAGATATGTACAATTGCCATCCCATGTCGACGATGACGGCAACGCAGGCGAGGGCAGCCCTCCCGGCACTGCTCGACCGGGTTGAAGCGGGGGAGGAAGTGACCATCACCCGCCATGGACGAGCGGTCGCTGTGCTCGTTCGTCCCGACGCCCTCCGGGCTCGCAAGGCGGACCAAGCGCTGGAAGTTGCCGCCTCGGTTCGCGACCGGATCGCCGAGGCACGAAGGGGGACGCTTTCCTCTGCAGGTGGGCTCACCGGCGCCCGCGCCGAAGAGCTGATCGCCGAGGTGCGAGCAGGACGCGAAGGTCGGTGAGCGCGGATGGATGCGTTCGACGCGGACGTGTTGATCTACGCGGCAGTGCCCGGGCACACGCTCGGCCGCCGCATTCTCGCCTTGCTTCCGGACGAGCCCGTGAGCGAGCACGAACCCCCTGTCGGCATCGGCTCGGTGCTGCTGCTCCCGGAATTGCTGAGCAAGCCGATCCGGGAGCAGGCAGACGGTGAGGTGACAACGCTCGCGGCGCTGTTGAGCAGGCTCGACCTTCTTCCGGTCGACCAAGCGACCGCCGAACTTGCCGTCGCCCTGGGGGCCAGGTACGGACTGAAGGCCGTGGACGCCGTGCATCTCGCGACAGCGGTCGGCTCCGGCGCGGACCGGTTCCTCACGAACAACGAGCGGAACTTCCCCCGGACGATCACCGAGATCGACGTCAGCTATCCCATCGACCTTCCCGAACCGGCGTAGCCTGGGAAAAGGGCGGTTCCGGGATCCCTGGGACCCATGAGTCACCCGAGAACACGGCCGGGACCCCCTGGATTCCTCCTGGGCGGCGCGATGACGGCCTCCGAGCGGAGGGAGGACAGCAGCATCGGATGCCTCCTCCGGGGGATGAGCGAAGTCGGTGATGCTACTCAACGCCGCTGCTCAGGGCGGTTGTCATGATTTGTGTACCCCTCAGGGTGGCGATCGGCGACCTAAACCGTGAGGGGTACCTCGACATCGCCGCGTCCAACCACTTCGGCGGGACCGCCTCGGTCCTGCTGTTCTTCGTCCTGGTCGGAGGGCCAGCGGCTCACGCCGGCGCCGTCCGGGACGCGACCCGTTCCAGCCCCTCGACCACCGCCGAAGCAGGCGCCACGCTTCCGAACAGCCCGTCCTGGTAGCGGACCAGATCCAGGAGGACCTGTCGGGCTTCCGGGGTCGCTCCGGCCACCGCGTCCTCCACCACCAGGCAGTCGTACCCGAGGTCGACGGCCGTGTACAGCGCCGACAGGACGCACACGTTCGCCGTCACTCCGCACAGGATCAGCGCCCCCACGCCTCTCGCCCGGAGCCAGGGGTCGAGGTCGGTGCCCACGAAGGCCGAGAACCCCGGCTTCTCGACGATCCGCTCGCTGGCCACCGGGGCGAGCTCGGGCACGATCTCCCAGCCGGGCTCGCCGCGGATCAGCCCCCGGCCGAGCGGCCCTCGCGCGCCGATCGGGGCGTTCGTCCGCAGGCCCTGGGCCTGCTTCGTGGGCGGCAGGTCCGACAGGTCCGGCGCGTTGCCCTGGCGCGTGTGCACGACCGTCAGCTCGCGCACCGAACGCGCGGCCGCCAGGAGACTCCCGATCACGGGCACGACCGATCGGCACGCCGACACGTCCATCCCCAGCGAGGCGAACCACCCCTGGCGGTCGACGAAGTCGCGCTGCATGTCGATGACGACGAGCGAGGCGGTGGACGGTTCGCACGGCCCGAGCAGCGGCCACGGCGAGAGGGCCGCGTCGATCTGCAGGAGGGGAGCCATCGGCGGATTCCCCCGGTCACCCGCCGCCGCGGATGTACGGCACGCTCAGCGCCGACGGTGCCCGGGACCGGCCCACCACCCCGGCCAGCGCCAGGATGGCCGCCACGTACGGCACCGCGAGCCACAGCTGAGACGGGAACGAAACGTGGGGCGGCACGGCGAAGAGCCACAGCGAGACGCCGATCACCACCGTCCCCAGCACGAGCCCGGGCAGCCTCGATCGACCAGCGGCCTTGCGCGCCAGCACGTAGACCGCGTAGGCCAGGGCGATCAACGCGATCAGCGCCCACACCTCTCGCGGCAGCGTCGGATAAGCCTGGAGTCGCAGCTGCAGCGCGTCGGCCGCGCCGAACACCAGGCACGCGAGCAGCACCCCGAACGGCCGCCAGGCGCCGAACACCACGGCGGCCAGCGCGATGAACCCCCGGCCCGCGCTCATGTTCTCAACGAACTGCCCGATCTGCCCGGAGAGGACGGCCCCGCCCAGCCCCGCCGCCCCGCCGGCGATCAGCGTCGCCGTCCAGCGCACGCGTTCCACCCGGATGCCCGCGGTGTCCGTGGCCGCCGGCACCTCGCCGGCCGAGCGCAGGGCCAGGCCCCAGGTGGACCGGTACAACACCCACCACAGGACCGGCAGGAAGGCATAGCCCAGGTACACGAGCGGGATCTGATCGAAGAGCACCCTGCCGACGAGCGGGATGTGCGACAGCCCCGGGATCGCCCACGGCTGCATCTGCGACAGGACGACCTGCGGCTTGTCCGCGAAGACCTCCCGGAACGCGAACGTCGTCACCCCCGCGGCCAGCACGTTGTTCCCGACGCCCACGACGATCTGGTCCGCCTTCGCGTTCACCGAGAGCAGCGCCATGATCGATGCGAACACCATGCCCGCCGCCACCCCGCACGCCACGCCCAGGTACAGGTCCCCCGTGGCCCAGTGGACGAGGAACGAGAAGAACGCCCCGGCTAGCATGAAGCCCTCCAAGCCGATGTTGATCACGCCCGCGCGTTCGGCGATCAGCTCTCCACCGGCCGCGAAGATCAGCGGCGTGGCCAACGTGATCGTGGTCTGGAGCCAGTTCGTGTCGAAGGGCCCCATCAGCCCACCACCGCCTCCGCCGCCGTCGGCTCGGGCCGCTCCGGACCCCTCGCGACCGCCGGCGCGTCGGTGTCCACCCGGACCGACCGCCGCCGGTAGATGAGCCACCCGCTCCCCGCGACGAGCACGACCACCAGCCCCTGCGTGATCTGCACCAGGGCGGAGGAGGTACCGACCTGCGCCTCCATGACCCCGCCACCCTGGCGGAGCGCCGCCAGCAACAGCGCCGCCGGGATCGCACCGAGCGCCGAGTTGCGCGCCAGGAGCGCGGCCACGATCCCGTCGAAGCCGTAGTTCGCGGAGAAGCTGTCCGTCATGGTGCCGGTGGCGCCGGCGAGGATGAGCGACGTGCCTGCCAACCCGGCCACCATCCCCGACAGGACGAGCGCCACCACCGCCACCGCCCTGGTCCGGATGCCCGCGCTCCGGGCGGCGGGCTCGTTCCCGCCAGTGACGCGCAAGCGCATCCCGAACGACGTCCGCTTCAGGAGGAACTGCACGGCGAAGGCCATGGCCAGGGCGACCGCGAAGTCCCAGTGCAGGTCCGTGCCGTGCAGCAGCGCGGGCCACCGGGCGGCGTTCGACACGGGCGACGTGAACGGGAACCCGCGGGTGGGCTCCTGGAGCGGCCCTCGGACCAGCCAGCTCACCAGCTGGATGGCCACGAAGTTCAGCATCAGGGTGGAGATGATCTCGTTGACGTGCCGGCGGGCCCAGAGCCACGCCGGGATGGCGGCGTAGATCCCGCCGGCCCCGATCCCGGCGATCACCCCGAGCGCGAGCGGAATGGGCGCGGGGGCGTGCACCTTCAGCCCCACCACGACCGCGGCGATGCCCCCCACCAGGATCTGGCCCTCGAACCCGATGTTGATGCGTTTCGTGGAGAAGGCCACGATCCAGCCGAGCGCCACCAACAGCAGCGGGATCATCTTGTTCAGCGTGCCGGCGATCTGCGAGCGCCCGCCGAAGGCACCGGTCCACAGGGCGTGCAGCGAGGCCCAGGGCGGGCCGCCGAACGCCGCGATCACGCCGATCGAGATGGCCAGGGCGACCAGCACGGCCACCACCGAGACGCCGAGCGAGAACGCCGCGTCGCTGATGGCGCGGGACCGGCGGAACGCGCCCAGCCTCGACCGGACGAACCCCCCCTGTCCGGTCGAGCCGCCGTCGCCCGCCGCGCCGCTCATCTCGCTCCCACGCGCTGCCCCGCCATCAGCAGGCCGATGACCTGCGGGTCGATGTCCTGGCGGTCGAGGATCCGGAGGAACTGGCCGCCGTAGATGACCGCCACGCGGTCGGAGAGCGACACGACCTCCTCCAGCTCGCTCGAGATCAGGAGCGTGGCCCCGCCCGCCGCCGTGTGGTCGATGAGCCGCTGGTGCACGAACTCCATGGCGCCCACGTCGAGCCCCCGGGTCGGCTGTGCGGCGATCAGGAACCTCGGCCGGCGGTGGAGCTCGCGCGCCACCACCGCCCGCTGCTGGTTCCCGCCGGAGAGCTGGCGAACCCGGACGTTCTGTCCCGTCGTCCGAATGTGGTACTCGCCGATCAGCTCGCTGCAGCGCCGGCGGATCTCGGGCAGGTCGAGGACGCCCCAGTGCGCGAACGGCTCGCGGTCGAAATCGCGCAGCATGAGGTTGTCCGACAGCGGCAGGTCCAGGATGAGGCCCAGATGTTGGCGGTCGCCGGGGATGACGGCGCCTCCGTACCTGAGCGTGAACGCCCGGGGGTCGAGGGACTCGACTGCACGCCCCGCGATCCGGATGCCCCCCGAGGTGGGCTGGCGCATCCCGGTCAGCACCTCGAGGAGCTCCTGCTGCCCGTTGCCGTCCACGCCGGCCACGCCCAGGATCTCGCGCTCCCGGACCTCGAACGAGATCCCATCAAGGATGGCGCGCCCGTCCGGGGCCACCAACGACAGGTCCTCCACCTCGAGGACCGGCGCCCCCGGCTCGAGCTGCGGGCGGTGCACGCGGAGCACGACGTCACGCCCCACCATCATCCGCGCGAGCGCCGCCTTGTCCGTCTCCCCGACGTCCACCGTGCCCACCACCTCACCGTCGCGGAGTACCGTGCACAGGTCGGCCACCGAGAGCATCTCGTCGAGCTTGTGCGTGATGAAGATGGCCGAACGGCCTTCCGCCACGAGCGACCGGAGCACCGCGGAGAGATCGACCCATTCCGACGGGGTGAGCACCGAGGTCGGCTCGTCCAGGACCAGGATCCGCGCGTCGCGGTACAGGAGCTTCACGATCTCGACCCGCTGCTGCATCCCGACCGAGAGCTCCTCGATCAGGGCGTTCGGGTCCACCCGCAGGCCGTATCGGTTCGAGAGCTCGTCTACCCGCGCGGCCACCTGCTTGATGTTCGACAGCGGGGGCCGGCTCGAACGCAGCCCGAGGGCGACGTTCTCCGCCACCGTCATGTCCGGGACGAGCATGAAGTGCTGATGGACCATCCCGATGCCGAGCGCCGCCGCGTCACGGGGCGAGTGGATCTGCACCGGATTCCCGCCGATCTCGATGGAGCCCTCGTCGGGCTGGAGCAGTCCGTACAGGACGTTCATGAGGGTCGTCTTGCCGGCGCCGTTCTCGCCCAGCAGGCCGTGGATCTCGCCCCGGCGGACGTCGAGGTCGACGTTCAGGTTGGCCACGACCCCCGGAAAGGTCATGGTGATCCCGCGCATCCGGAGGGCCGGCGGTTCCGCGTCCTCGCCTGGTGCCGTCCTCCGGGCGTCCGCCCCGGCGTCGCTCATCCGCTCGATCGCCTTCCCGCTCGTGCACCGACACGGGTCCGGGGAAGGAGCCTAAGCCCTCCCCGGACCCATCGCCGGAGGTGGTGCTCCATCCGCGCTCAGACGCCGGGGGGGAGCGTGATCGAGCCGTCGTTGATGCCGTTGAGCGTGTCCGTCGTGATCGACGCCAGGTCGTCAACGCTCTGGAAGTTCGGACACAGCTCGACGGTCTGGATGGAGGGGTCCTCGACGCCGTAGTACCTCGGCTGCGCTGGAATGGAGTTGTCCAGGAAGTCCTTCACGATCGAGGCGATGAACTTCGGCGTGTTGAGCGTGGCGGTGGCCACCACGGTCGGGAGCTCGTCGCACATCGGGATGATGATGGTGACGAGGTCGACCGGCTTCCCCGAGCCCTTGATCGCCTGGACGACTCCCGTGATGCCCGCGTCCACGAAGCCGTAGATGAAATCGACGCCGGATGCGATCTGGTTGCTCGCCGCCGCCTTCGCCTTCACCGGGTCATTGAAGTTGCCGACCACCGTCGAGAAGACCTGGACGGATGGGTCGGTGGCCGCGGCTCCGGCCTTGAACGCGTCCTCTGCCTGGGTGACCGGCGGGATCAGCTCGCCGCCGATGTAGCCGATCTTCTTCGTCTTCGAGAGCTCCGCTCCCTGCACGGCCGCCACGTAGGCCGGCACACCCTGCCGGATGCCGTACACGTGGAGGTTCGGCGCGTCCGGCGACGTCTGGCCGTTCACCACCACGAAGGTCGTGTCCGGGAACTGCGGCGCGACGCTCACGCCGCCCGCGGCGAACTCCGCTCCGATGCCGATGACCAGCTTGTTGCCGGCCTGGGCCAGGTTCCGAAGGGCGTCGATCCGGGCCTGCGGCTCGACCACGTTGTCGATGACCGTGCCCTGGATCGGGTAGTCCTTCTCGGCCTCGAGCATCCCCTGGTAGTTCGACTGGTTGAACCCGCCGTCGTTCTTCGGGCCCGGCAGGGCCATCCCAACCTTGGTCTTCCCCGCCGCCGTCTCGGTCGGCGAACCCGGGGACTGACTCGACGTCGTCTTTCCCCCACCGCACGCGGAGGCCACCAGCGCGAGGACGGCCACACCCGCAACGAGCAACCGTTTCATGGTTGCGCTCCTTTCCTTGTCTGCCCTGACCAGCCTTGCCCCCCGTGCGAGTCTGCCGTCCTCCCCTGCTTCGAGTCAGGGTCGAAGGCACTCCGGGGCGCGGGACCTCCGGTCCCGGGCGGTCACCACGCCCCGAGGGCCGCCCGCAGGCTCGCCTTGGTGTCGTCGTCGGCGAAGCTCGCCTCGATGGACGTCGACGCCACCTTCCGGAGGTCCTCGTCGGACCAACCGTGGGCCCGGGACGTCTCCACGTACTCGGTCACCAGGTCGGTGCGCAGATACGCGGGGTCGTCCGTGTTCACCGAGACCGGGACACCCGCCCGGCGGAGCCGGTCGATCGGATGCGAGGACCGGTCACGGTAGAGCCCGAGCGCGACGTTCGATCCCGGACACACGTCCAGCGGGATGCCGCGGTCGGCCAGCTCACGGACGAGCGCGGGGTCCTCGATCGCCCGGATGCCGTGGTCGATCCGTTCGGCCTGCAGGAGATCGACCGCATCCCGGACCCCCTCGGGACCGCTCGATTCGCCCGCGTGCACCGTCCGGCGCAGGCCGGCGGCGCCCGCTCGACGGAAAGCGTCGGCGAACCGTGGGCCGGTGCGGCCCGCGGCAACCTCGTTCCCATCGATCGACAGGGCCACCACGCGGGGATGCCGGAGCTCCAGCAACGCGTCGACCAGCTGGGCCGCCTCCTCGGCCGACTGCTGCCGGAGCAGGCTCACGCACAGCGAGACCTTCGACAGCCCGTCCTGCTCGGCCTCGGTGAGCCCCGCGTCCAGAGCCCCGACGAACGCGGCCAGGCGGTCGCGCCATGCGGGCCAGTGCGTCGGGTTGACGATGAGGTCGGCGTGGCCTGCGCCGACTCCGGCCTCGCGCTCCGCGAAGCGATACGCGGCCCGGCTGACCTGCTCCTCCGTGGTGACCAGGGCGCAGGCCCAGTCGAGGAAATCCAGGAAGTCGGCCAGTCCGCCGAACTCGAAGAGGCGATCCGGTCGCCGCGGCAGCTGTGTCCCCGCAGCCGACGCCAGCTCCAGCAGCTGCGAGGGCTCGAAGCAGCCCTCCAGGTGCACGTGCACCTCGGCCTTGGGGAGCGCCCGGATGCGGTCCGGCGTCGGACCCTCGTTCGACGACCGCTGGGACATCGCGGAGATGCTCCGCTGCCGGGCGAGCCGTGTCAAAGGTGGCGACGGCTGACCGCCGGGCCCGCATGCCGCCGTGTCAAAGGTGGCGACGGCTGACCGCCGGGCCCGCATGCCGCCCGTTCGCCCGGGCCGAAGGTCCGGCCGGAGATGGGCAGGTCGGTCACGAGAATGGATGTCGCCCGCGCCTACACTCGACCGGGGTTTGGGCTCGGAGCAGATCCGTCCCCGCAGCTCGGCGCGCATGGCGAGGAGAGCCACATGGCAGAACGAGTCCTGATCCGAGGCGGAATCGTGCTTCCCTGCGATGGAACCCGCACGGCGCACGATCCGGGGTCCGTTCTGATGGACCGCCGCGACATCGTGGCCGTCGGTTCGGTGGATGCGGTCGACGCGGCGAACAACGCCCGCGGCGCCCGGGTCGTGGACGCCACCGGTCACGCGGTCATCCCCGGGCTCCAGAACTGCCACCTGCACTCCGGCCTCCTCCGGGGCACGGCCGAGTCGATGTCGCTGTGGGACTGGCTCCGCACCTACGTCGATCCGGCCCACAGGGCACTCACCTCCGAGATCGCCGAGGCGGCCGCGCTCCTGTGCTACACGGAGAGCGTCCGCTTCGGCACCACGTCGGTCCTCGACATGTGGCGGTTCATGGAGGGGGCGGCGCGCGCGGCCGAACGGGTCGGCATCCGGGCCACGCTGGCGCCCTACGTCGCCGATCTCCCGGGGTACGACTACTTCGAGTCCATCGCGTCGAATCGGCGCCTCCTGGAGACCCACCGCGAGTACGCCGATGGACGGGTGCGGGCGTGGATCGGGCTCGAGCACCTCCTGTACTGCAGCCCCGAGGCGTTCCGAGCCGCGGGGGAGCTGGCCGAGGAGTTCGACACCGGCATCCATTCACACTCGAGCGAGACGATCTGGGAGGTCCAGGAGTCGCTCCGCCGGTTCGGGCACCGGCCGATCCACGAGTTCTACAACCGCGGGCTGCTCGGGCCGCGGCTGGCTATCGCGCACTGCGTGTGGCTGGACGACCAGGAGATCGAGCTCCTGGCAGGGACCGGCACGGCGGTGGCCCACTGCCCGTGCTCGAACATGAAGCTCTCCAGCGGGCCGGCGCGGGTGGGCGACATGCGCCGGGCGGGGATCGCCGTCGGCATCGGAAGCGACGGCGAGAAGGAGAACAACAACCTCGACATCCTGGAGGAGATGAAGTTCGCGTCGCTGCTGCAGAAGCTCGCCTCGCTGGACCCCACCACGGGCGACCCGTGGGACGTCCTGGCGATGGCCACGCTGGAGGGGGCCCGGGCCCTGAAGCTCGACGCGGTCACCGGGTCGCTCGAGCCCGGGAAGCGAGCCGACATCGTGATGGTCGACCTGCGGGGTCTCCACACCACGCCCGTCCTGCACGGGGACGACTTCAACGTCGCCGCCCACCTCGTGTTCTCGGCCTCCGGGCACGACGTGCGCAACGTATGGGTCGACGGACGGCTGCTTGTCGAGGGCGGGCGCGTGACATCGGTCGACGTCGACGAGGTGCGGGCGCGAGGCCAGGAGGCCGCCGAGGAGCTGTTCCACCGGCGGGCCGCGCTCCCGCCGGTGCCGGCCCCCACGCCCGAGATCGAGGAGTGAGGCTCCGATGGCGACCCTGCTGATCCGAGGCGGGTACGTGTGGTGTGGTGACGATGCCGGCACGGAGACCGCCGGAGGCGCGGTGCTATGCCGCGACGGCGCCATCGAGCGTGTCGGCACGCCGTCGGCGGACTGGCCAAAGGCCGACGAGACGCTCGACGCGACGAACTGCCTGGTCGTGCCGGGGCTCGTCAACACCCACCATCACCTTTACCAGACCCTCACCCGGGCCTTCACACCGGCGCTCGGGTGTGACCTGTTCGGCTGGCTTCGCGTGCTCTACCCGGTGTGGTCCCACCTCGACCAGGAGAGCGCCTACCTGTCGGCGTGGGTGGGGCTGGCCGAGCTGCTGCTGTCCGGCTGCACGACGTCGACCGACCATCTGTACGTGCACCCGCACGGGAGGACAGGCCTGATCGACGCCGAGATCGGCGCGGCGCGGGAGCTCGGGATCCGGTTCCACCCCACGCGGGGGTCCATGTCGCTCTCGGTGAAGGACGGTGGGCTGCCGCCGGACGAGGTGGTCCAGGACGACGACGACATCCTGGCCGACAGCGAGCGACTCGTCGGCGCGTTCCACGACCGGTCGCTCGGCGCGATGGTCCGCATCGGCCTGGCGCCCTGCTCGCCGTTCTCGGTGTCCACCTCCCTGATGGAGCGCACCGCCGAGCTGGCCGAACGCCTCGACGTCCGCCTGCACACGCACATGTCCGAGACGGAGAACGAGATCGCATACTGCCTCGATCGGTTCGGCGTCCGCCCGCACGAGCTCGGACGGCGGCTCGGGTGGGTCACGGGCCGGACGTGGTACGCGCACTCGGTGTGGATCGATGACGGCGAGATGCGCATGCTGGCCGCCGCCGAGACGTCCGTCGCCCACTGCCCCACCTCGAACATGATGATCGGCGCGGGTCCCTGCCCGGTGAGCCCGATGCGGTCCGCCGGCGTGAACGTCGGCCTGGGATGCGACGGCTCCGCCGCACACGATGCCAGCGACCTGTGGGGCGAGGTCCGGCAGGCCCTGCTCCTCGCGCACCTTCGCGGGGGGCCGGAGTCATTCACCGCCCGCGACTCCCTGTGGCTGGCCACGCGGGGGGGCGCGCGGTGCCTGGACCGCGACGACATCGGCTCGCTGGAGCCCGGCAAGCGCGCCGATCTGGCGTGCTATCCGCTCGATGGCCTGTCGATGTCCGGCGCCGCCCTCGATCCCGTGGAGGGCACGGTCCGGTGCGCCGTTCGCTCGGCCGCGCACACGGTGGTCGAGGGGCGCGTGCTCGTCCGCGACGGCCGCCTGGTGGCCGACGCAACAGGAGTGGTCCGGCGCCACCGGGCCGTCGCCGCCCAGTGGGCCGGCGTCTCGACCTGACGCAGCTAGCCGCGCCCCGGGGCGAACCAACCGTCCGGGCCGACCGAGGCTCCCGCCTCCAGCCCCGGTGAATAGTGCTGGGGGAACAGCCGGGCGATCAGCTCACGGCGGCTGCCCACACCGACCTTGGCGAAGATCGCCTTGAGGTGATCCTGCACCGTGTACGCGGAGACGTGGAGGTCGTCGGCGATCTCGCGGGTCGAGAGGCCGTGCAGGACCACCTGGGTGACCTCGCACTCCCGTTTCGAGAGCCCGTAGGCCTCGACGATCAGGCTGGCGATCTCGGGCTGTCTGGCCAGGTGGAGCATGACCCCGACACGGCCAGCTGATGTCCGTCCGGCAGGGATGCAGGTCGATCGGGGGACGTCCGGGCCGGCGTCGAGACCGGGAGGTCCACTTCCGTCGGACCAGCTCGCGGTGCCATCGGAGCAGCGTCTGGGGCGTGACGAGGAACGAGGCCCGCCTGTCCCGCGGAAGGACGCGAGCGGCGGCGAGGAAGGCTCGATCATCCGGGCAGAACTTCGGCCGCCCGACCTGACGGCGCAGGACCTTCAGCTGGTGCCTGAGCACCGCGTTCTCGATCTCCACCGCCTCAGGCGCGGACCGCGACGGAGGCCCAGCAGGCTCCGGAAGAGCAGGTGGATCAAGGACGTGATCACGAGGCGCGGATGCTACAGGACGGCGCTGGTCAGGAGGCGAATCGGAGTTCTGGCACCCTTCACGATGTGCCGTCTCAGCACGCATCCAGAAGGACTGAACCATGAGTGCCGCGGCATCGTCGAAGAGGTCACCACTGACGTTCTTCGTATTGACCCTCGCGCTCGCGAGTCCCTTCTGAATCCTCGGTTCTGTGGTCAACGCCTCAGGGGGTTCCGATGACTCCTCCCACACAATGGGCAACTTCGAGTTCGAGGTCGCCCTTCCGTACCGGCGAGCAGAACGGCCGCGTCGAGATGCTTGACATGAAAGGTAGCATAAGTATGTCACATCCGCCGGGGAAGGAGACTGTAGGATTCACCGGCCATGGCAGCAGGGCGCGCGAGGGCACGGGCAGACCAGTCTGCCCTTCGAGTCAACGCAGCGGCGGAGCTGCTGGGGACGGGGGTCGCGGTCTCCGAGGTGGCCCGGCGGCTGGCCCGGCGGTACCGGGTCTCGGAGCGGCAGGCCCGCCGGTACGTCGATGCCGCCCGGCACTCAGGCCCGGTGCCCGTGCCCAAGGCCAAGGTGGTGTTCACCGTGAAGGTCGAGACCGGGGTGGGCCGCCGGGTGCGCGGGTACGCCCGGTCGACGGGGCGAACCATCAGCGACGTGGTGTCCCAGGCGCTGGAGGAGTTCCTGGGCAAGGTGCGGGCGGGTCCCCGCGGTGGCAGGTAGGCGGGTCGACTGCGAACACGTCTTCGACCGCCTGGGCGACGCGTCCCTGGCCCAGGCCTACCGGATCCTCGTCCCAGAGCATCGCCGGCGGGTAGAGAAAGGAGAGCGCGATGAGCCTGACCGCGATCTACGCCCGGGTGTCCTCGGAGCGCCAGAAGGAGGAGCAGACCATCGCCTCCCAGACCGCGGCGCTGACCGACCACGCCGCGAGTGCCGGGCTGGAGGTGCCGGCGGAATGGATCTTTGAGGACGAGGGCTTCTCCGGGGCAACCCTGATCCGTCCCGCCCTGGAGCGCCTGCGCGACCTGGTGGCGCAGGTGGAGGTGGACGTCGTGCTGTGCTACTCGCCCGACCGCCTCGCCAGGAAGTACGCGTACCAGGCCCTGCTGGTCGAGGAGTTCGCCCGGGCCGGCACAGCGGTGCGGTTCGTCAAGGGGCCCAAGGCGGACACCCCGGAGGATGAGCTCCTGCTGCAGTTCCAGGGGATGATCGCCGAGTACGAGAAGGCCCAGATCACCGAGCGGACCCGCCGGGGCAAGGCCCACCGGGCCAGGGCGGGCTCGGTCAACGTGCTGGGAGGTGCTCCCTACGGCTACCGGTACGTGCGAAAGACCGACGATGCCCAGGCCCGCTACGAGATCGTGGAACACCACGCAGCGGTGGTCCGCGACGTGTTCCGGCTGTACACGCAGGAACTCTTCTCCATCGGGGACGTGACCCGGTGGATCGCCGAGCAGGGCCACCCCACGGCGACGGGGAAGTCTCGGTGGGACCGGTCCACGGTGTGGGGGATGCTCAAGAACCCCGCGTACAAGGGCCTGGCGGCGTTCCAGAAGACGATGAGCTTGGGGACCCGGCCGAGGCTGACCCGGCAGGTTCGGCGCAAGGGAAGGAACGTCTCGCGGTGGGTGGCCACCAAGGGCCGACCGGCGGAGGAGTGGATCGGGATCCCCGTGCCGGCGATCGTCTCCGAGGAGACGTTCGAGCTGGCCGCCTCCCGCCTGGAGGCCAACAAGCGCTTCGCCGCCAGGAACACCAAGGTCCCCTCGCTGCTCCAGGGGATCCTGGTGTGCCAGGACTGCGGGTACTCCTACTACCGAACCTCGACAAAGACCACCTCCCGCAAGATCTACTACTACCGGTGCCTGGGCTCTGACGACTACCGTTACGAGCACGGCCGGGTGTGTCAGGCCCGCCCGGTCCGCCAGGACTACCTCGATCAGGTGGTGTGGGAGCACGTGACGAGGCTGCTGTCCGATCCCGCCCTGATCCGCCGGGAGCTCGACCGTCGGCTGCAGGACCTGCGGCGGGTGAACCCGGCCATGGTCCAACGGTCCCGTCTCGAGCTGGAGCTGTCCCGAGCGACCGCGGCGATCGGCCGTCTGGTCCAGGCCTACCAGGAGCAGCTCCTGTCGCTTGAGGAGCTTCGGTCGAGGGTGCCGGACCTGCGGAAGAAGGAGTCGACCATCCGCTCCCAGCTCGACGCCCTCGAAGCGCAGCTGATCGATCAGGAGACCTACCTCAAGCTGGCCGAGCACCTGGAGACGTTCGTGGCCCGGCTTCATGGTGCCGTCCACGCGACGACCACCGAAGACCGGCAGAAGATCCTTCGTTTGGTGGTCAAGGAAGTAATGGTCGGAGCCGAACGGGTCCTCATCCGGCACTCGATCCCATCGCCCCAGCTGGACGCCACGCCGGGTTATCCATTGTGTGGGAGGAGTCATGGACCTCCCGTTGTCCAGCTTCGCGTTCCTCGCGCCGATCACAGCGGCGCTGATCCTCGTTCGCAAGAAGGAAGGGGCCAGCGCCGTGCGCGAGTTACTCAAGCGGCCCTTCGACCACGACAGGATCAGGCAGAAGATCTGGCTCGTGCCGAACATCCTCATCATGCCCGCGGTGGTCGCGGTGTCGGGTGCCGTGATGGCGCTGCTCGGTCTGGAGGCAAAAGGAACCTCCTCTTCGTTCCTGGCGATTCCAGTCCTCTTCGTCGTCTTCTTCATCGCTGGTATCGGTGAAGAGGTGGGCTGGACGGGCTGCTCCCTCGACCCACTGCTGGCCCGATGGAGTGCATTGACGGCGGCAACGGTGCTGGGATCGGTGTGGGCGATGCTCCATCACATACCCTGGATCCAGGTCCACGGCGTCACCTGGACGGTCGGATATTCCTGTTTACGATCGCGGCGCGGATCGTCATGGTCTGGCTCTACATGAACACGGGGAAGAGCGTGCTTTCGGCGGTGCTCTTTCACGACATGATCAACGTCAGCGAGTCTCTGTCTCCGTACAACGACTCGCCATTCACTCCGTTCATCTGGGCCGCGTTCACCATTATCACAGCGGCCATCGTGACGTTTCTGTGGGGCTCGAAGACACTGGCCCGGTTTCGGTACAGGTCTGGGATAGATGCGCGACGTTTGAGGACGTTTGGGTGAAGAAGTGCCGCGGGACAAGGCACCGTGTCATCGGGCGCGACTCCCGGCGATCGAGACCGCCCGACCGATGAGGCGAGCAAGCAAGCCTCGGGTGCCAGACTACGCAAGAGTGGCGGCAAGACGAAATCCTGGCTACTCCCCCCGGGTCTCTAGCCCGTGGCCCTCCATCCGTTGACTGCCGGTTCGTTCATGGCGAGGCTGTCCGTCGATTCCGGATCGGCCCATTCGCACCAGCAGGATCCCGATCACCAGTAGCCACAACGTGATGACCGTCGGTCCGAAGATCGTCAGGATGCGCGATGCACCGGTGGGCTCGCCGACGTAGGCCTGGATCAGGCCCGCGCCGATCGAAGCGACTCCCGCAACGAAGACGACCCAGCCGAGCCATCGCGGGTACACGCCGCTCAGCGCCACCGCTAGGCCGAACAGGATGAACGTCGCGCCCGCGAAGACGAAGTTGAAGAGGCTCGCCAGCGCGAAGTTGATGGTCTCGTTGACGTGGACCAGTCCGAGGGCGGTGGCCTTCTCGTTCGGAGCCGCACTCGCCCACTCCTGGGCAAGTTGTCTCGCAGCGACCCCGTCGAGGATCACCAGCACAAGCCCGATGGTGGCGCCGGCGACCGCGGCGAACAGGCCGAACCGGGCGAGGGCACTCGGAATACCTCCACGGATTGAGTGGTAGACGGCGACGAGACCACCGAGCATCAGCGCGATGCCGAGGACGATCGCGAGGTGGACTGGGACCCAGATGTCGCTGTCGGCGATGACTCTAGCCACCCCCACCGGGTCGTTCTCCGGCGTCATGGGGTGAACGAGGTTCCCGACCCCACCCAGGATCGCACCGATAATGGCCGAGGCGCCTCCGAGCCTGAACACCCAGCGCGCCTCATCAGAAGCCTCATGCATCCTCCATCACCTCTCTCCATTCTCCATCCGGGTCGCGTCTGCCACTTCGGTGGAATCCGGTGATCCGTGCAATCCCACGGACTCGCTTTCATTCTGGCCGGCGAGATGTTCTGGTTGACCCGGAACAGGAGACCCTGAAACCGGTCCCGGTTCATTGGACACTTCGGTGACCTTCCGTGATCATGCCGCGGCGCCCTTCATCGCCGCTTCGAAGGCCTCCCTCGGCGTCACGTGGCCGTGCCGCTCGATGAGCTAATCGTCGTTGTAGCGCCGGATGAAGCAGCGATGCTGTCGCCGGGCGTGGCGGTCGACGGCGTTCGTGAACGGTCTCCCCATGGTTGAACCCGCCCCGTGGGTCGGCAACGTGGAGCCCTTCCCGATCCCCAGCGCGGTCGCGCATGGTCTTCAGGGATCACGGTGGCCTCACCTGGATCTTTGGCGGCAACGTCCGTTGGCCATCGGACTCCGATTGGAAGCCTGTCCCGTGACGAGGTTCAGCCCGTCCCAGGGGGAACTGGGCTCAGGGGCGGGCCTTTCTTTGGCGCGCGCCCAACGGTCTTCGTGCGACGTTAATGAAGTCATCCGGGGCGCTAGTCGAATAAGCGGCCAAGGCAGGGTCGCCCGCTCGGTCAGATGATCTCGACGCTCGCGGCTCCGACGTCGATGTCGATGTCCGCGGCGGCCTCCGCCGTGTCGAAGTCGAGTGAGCGGTAGCGGCCGTCGCCAAGCGCCGGGAACCGCGGATCGACCCGGAACGACGCCATCCCGCCCCACGTCCGGATCGCCGCCCCAACCCCCGCCGGCACCCGGATCACCACCTTCGCCGCGCCGCCCCTGACCCGAATGCTGGAGCGCCACTCCGCCGGGACCACCAGCTCGGTGCTGCTCGCCCCGCTCTCCAGCGACACGTCCGTGGCCCGGGTCCCGGAGAGGTCGATCACGGCCTGGTTGGCGCCGCCTTTGATCCGGAGCGTCAGGGGGACCTCCCCGGAGAGGAGGACGTCCCAGTCGAGCCCGCGGCGGCCGTCATGAGACCACCCTGCCCACCGTTGGCGCAGGCGGACGTCGAGGCCCGTCGCGCTCCGCTGCACAGACGGTTCGAGCCCACCGGTGAATGTTCCCTGCAGCAGCTGGCCGGGGGCGGCGCCCTCCCGGACGTGCAGACGGCCGGCGCCGTGCTCGATCGTCACCGATGCGGCGGTGGCGCCCTCGAGGGGGACGGCGAAGTCCCGGCGATCGGGCCGCCGCCGGGTCATCCGACCGACCGCGCTCAGAAGGATGGCCGCGCCGACCACGATCAGCAGGATGGGCCCCCACTGCACGTCCCGAGAGATGGCTCCGGTGTCCCGGAGCACATACACGATCCCGACAGCCAGGAGCGCGAGCGGCACCAGCCATCCGCCCCATCCCCAGTGCCGCCCGAACCGCTCGATGAGCAGCCACAGCCCGATGGCGATGAGCACCACCGGCCACACTCGGACGTCCCGGTCGATGGTTCCGTTGTCCCGCAAGAGCAGGAACACCCCGATGCCGATCAGCAGGACGGCCCCAAAGGCCGTCCGCAGCGCCCACCGCATGACCCCTCCTCCCTGAGGTGAGGCGTCGCGAGGAACCCATCCCAGACATACAAGGCTACCCTTCCCCGCCGGCACAGTCCGGGCGACCCCGTGCCGACCGCTGTTCGCCGAGGCTGGCGTACAGCGCAGCTTGAGCCGCAGCCCCTCGCGGCCCACGATGGCCGTTCAGCTACTCCGGAGCGGGGTGAAGAGACGCATCCATCCACCCGCCCCCGCAGGGCCGGTCTCGACTGTTGGAATTCGGCGCGTCTCCCGGTCAGATCGGCCGCTCGAAGAAGCCACCTCCTCCACTCCCGGCATGGACCACGCCGCGGGAGATCGTGAGGGCGGTTGCGGGAACCGGCAGGCCCGCGTTCCAGGTGGCCCACGTCGCGCCGCCATCGAGCGTGCGATAGACGCCGAAGGGAGTCCACGCACCCGGGCTATCCGGCGACGGCGGAGATGCTGCATGCCGCCTGGGAGAGCGTGCGCGACCTCGTGGACGGCCACTTCCTGTCGCTGGGCATCCGCCGCCGAAATCCGGAGGTCGCCGCGGGCTTCCTCAGGCTCGTCTCGGCACTGTGAGGCGCGAGGACGCCCGGGACCGGCTGCTACTAGGGGGCGCGCGGGAGCTACGCGGTGGCCCGACCGGATCCCGACGGTGCCGAGCTCCGGATCAGCCTGATCGTCTGAACGTCCCTCGATCCGGACCCATTCGGGCCGATCCGATTCAGGGGCCCCAGGAGGGGTCGAACTCCTCGGTGGTGCCCCCGGGGACTGGGCGCCGGTGGGAGCCGTCGGCATCCATGACGTGGACCGTGGAGCGGCCGTCGAGCACGCTCGTGAACACGATCCGAGATCCGTCGGGAGACCACGAGCCCGCGATGGCGTCCCCGAGACCGGTCAGCCGGCACACGTGGGTGCCGGCCACGTCCGCCAGGAAGACGTCCGACCGGCCGGCATCCTCGAACCGCGTGAAGAGGATCCTCGTTCCGTTCGGCGACCAGGCCGCCGCCTGGTCGATCCCGGGCGCTGCGAGCAGGCGTTGGCGATGGCTCCCGTCCGCATCCATGACGAACAGGTCGCCGTCGTCGCCCTCGGTGGTCACGTCGAACACCAGCCGGCGCCCGTCTGGGGACCACCGGGCCGCCTGGCCCCGCCCCAGCCGGCGCAGGTTCCCGCCCTCGAATCCGACCGTCCAGATCGTGGAGTGGCGCCAGTCCGAGTTGGCCGGCCAGCTGGTGAAGGCGAGCGTCGATCCGTCCGGTGACCATCGAGCGTCGATCTGGACGGCGTGCGACGAGGTCAGCGACCGGAGTCCGGACCCGTCGGTCCCGACCACCTGGATGTCGAACTCCGTGAGCGGCGGCGTCTCCGGCGGGGCCCCGTCGAACGCGATCCACCGACCACCGGGTGACGCCGACGGCCGCTTCGCGTTCTGGTGGGATCGGTAGGCGCGACGGCGATTCGAGCCGTCGGGCCGGACCGACCACAGCGATGGCCACGGCGAGTCGCTCCAGTAGAGGATCACGCCCTTCGCGTCCGGGCTGCCGGCGGCCTGCCGTTCGGGGGGGCAACGCGACGGCCCTTCCGGCGAAGGGGCCTGCGGAGCGGGCGACGAGGGAGCCGGCTGAGGCGGGGTCACCTCCGCGGGGGAGGATACCGACGGCGGGGCAGAGGCGAGGGGCGCCCCCGGAACGGATGGCGCCGGAGCGCGAGGACCCGTGCACGCGGCGGCCAGGACGACGAGAAGGCCGCCGAGATTCGCTCCACGGCGGGTTATGCCCGGCTGCGAGCCCTGCCGCCTCCTTCCCATGCCTCCCATCCTGTCCGAAGGTACGGACCGCGGCGCGCCGGGGTTCCGTTTCGTCGACGACGTTCAGCCGCCCGATGGCCAGCTCTGTGGGAGCCACGCGGGTGGACCTGCAGTGGACCACCGTGGACGTCGCAGCCTCCTGTTCGTTCCGCGACAGCACCCGCTTCGGGTTCAGCAACAGGAACCGGAGCAGGTTGTACTCGGTGGGGCGGAGCTCGATCACGGCCCCGCCCCGGCGGACCTCGTGCGAGTCCTCGTCCATCTCCAGGTCCGCGTACCGGAGCTTCGAGGCGCCCTCCTCGCGGGAGCCGCCAGTCCGGCGGAGGACGGCCCGGATGCGGGCCACCACCTCCTCCAGGCTGAACGGCTTCGTGACGTAGTCGTCCCCCCCGAGGGTGAGGCCGCGGATCTTGTCCTCGGTGGCGTCGCGGGCCGTCAGGAAGATCACGGGCACGTCTTGGCCAAAGCTCGTAGAGACCTCCGGAGCCACCCTCCACTCCGGGACGGACCCGTTCTCCGGTTTCCCCCGGAGCTTCCCCTGATATACTGCGAATAAGCAGGCATGCTGCCTGCCCTTCGCGCCGAGCGACCGACTCGTGGCCAACTGGCTCTCTTGCCCACCGGCCCTTCGCCCCTCTCGAATCGAGGAGCTACGAGGAGGGTCGGCATGGTTCACTGTCCGGTCTGTCTCTCAGATCAACTCGTCTATGTCGTGAGTCCGCGACGCACCGGTTGTCCCTATTGCGGGGCGTCATGGATCCAGGACGAGGGCCGGCAGACAGCGATCGATCGCACTGAGCTCCGCTTGCCACCTCTGCCGGCATCACGGGGCGCTGCCGCCCCCTGAGCATCCTCACGCGAGGGTCGGCACACCGAGGCACCAGGGAAGGACCGCACATGGGCAAGACGTTCGGACTGAAGCCGCTGGAGGACCGCATCGCGGTGCATCCCAGCGAGGAGGAACAGACCACGGTCTCGGGCATCGTGATCCCGGACACCGCCAAGGAGAAGCCCCAGGAGGGTGAGGTCATGGCGGTGGGCCCGGGGCGGTTCGAGGACGGGCAACGCATCCCGATGGACGTGAAGGTCGGGGACAAGGTCATCTATTCGAAGTACGGCGGCACCGAGGTCAAGGTGGACGGCGAGGAGTACCTGATCCTCTCCGCCCGCGACGTGCTCGCCATCATCAGCTCGTCTGAGGAGGCGTCATGACAGCGAAGGTACTGAAGTTCGACGAGGAGGCCAGACGGGCCCTCGAGGCCGGTGTGAACAGGCTCGCCGACACCGTGTCCGTCACGCTCGGCCCGAAGGGCCGCAACGTCGTGCTCGACAAGAAGTGGGGAGCCCCTTCCATCACGAACGACGGGGTGACCATCGCCAAGGAGATCGAGCTGGAGGACCCGTTCGAGAACATGGGTGCCCAGCTCGCGAAGGAGGTCGCCACCAAGACCAACGACGTGGCCGGTGACGGCACTACCACCGCCACGGTTCTCGCCCGGGCCATGGTCCACAACGGGATGCGCAACGTCGCCGCGGGAGCCAACCCGATGGCCCTGAAGCGGGGCGTCGAGCGAGCCGTGGCGGCGACGGTGGAGCACCTCGGCAAGCAGGCCCACGACGTCGAGGGCAGGGACGACATCGCCCACGTGGCCGGCCTGTCCGCGGCCGACGACTCCATCGGCGACTCGATCGCCGAGGCGTTCGAGAAGGTCGGCAAGGACGGGGTCATCACGGTGGAGGAGTCGCAGACCTTCGGCATCGAGCTCGAGTTCGTCGAGGGGATGCAGTTCGACAAGGGCTACATCTCGCCGTACTTCGTGACCGACCCCGAGGCCATGGAGGCGCGCCTCGACGACCCGTACATCCTGCTGGCCGGCAGGAAGGTCTCGAGGATCCAGGACCTGCTGCCCGTGCTCGAGAAGCTGGTCGAGGGGGGCAAGCCGCTCCTGATCGTCGCCGAGGACGTGGAGGGCGAGGCCCTCGCCACGCTCGTGGTCAACAAGCTCCGCGGCTCGTTCACCGCCGTCGCGGTGAAGGCCCCGGGGTTCGGCGACCGCCGCAAGGCGATGCTCGAGGACATGGCGATCCTGACGGGCGGCCAGGTCATCTCCGAGGAGGTCGGCCTGAAGCTGGAGAACACCACGCTCGACCTGATGGGATCGGCCCGTAAGGTCATCGTGACCAAGGACGACACCACGATCGTCGAGGGCCAGGGCGACCCCGAGCGGATCAAGGGCCGAGTGAACCAGCTCAAGGCCGAGATCGAGAAGACGGACTCGGACTACGACCGCGAGAAGCTGCAGGAGCGTCTGGCCAAGCTCGCCGGCGGGGTGGCGCTGATCAAGGTCGGCGCGGCCACCGAGGTCGAGCTCAAGGAGAAGAAGCACCGCATCGAGGACGCCGTGTCCGCGACGCGGGCGGCCATCGAGGAGGGCACCGTGGCCGGCGGCGGGGTCGCCCTGATCCGGGCCGAGGAGGCGATCGACGTCGACAGCCTCGGTCTGGCCGGCGACGAGGCGACCGGCGCGCTGATCGTTCGCCGGTCCCTGCAGGAACCGGCCAGGCTGATCGCCGGCAACGCCGGCTTCGAGGGCGCCGTCGTGGTGGAGCGCATCCGCGGCGAGTCGGAGGCCATGGGCTTCAACGCGGCCACCGGAGAGTGGGCAGACCTCAGGAAGGCCGGGATCATCGACCCCGCCAAGGTCACCCGCTCCGCGCTGCAGAACGCGGCGTCCATCGCGGCGCTCGTGCTGACCACGGAGTGCGTCATCGCCGAGCAGCCGGACGGTGATGCCCAGGACGCGGGCGGATACGGCGGGATGCAGTAGGGGCCGAGACCCCAGCAGTGCACCCGCGTAGCGAGGGTCCGGGCGACCGGGCCCTCGCCTGGCGTCCAGGGCGCGCGAACAGGGTGTCGATGGGGTCCTTTGCAGCCACGTGGAGGCTGGAGTGGGGCTGGCAGATAATGCCGATTCCGCTGGTCAGCGAACCGCGGCACCCCGCGCTGGTAACGGAATCTCGCGATCTGGGAGCGGATCCTGGGCGTCATTGCAGGTCGGAGCCCCCTCGAGGCCGGCTTGCCCCAGCCCCGGTCGGTCCCGTATCAGCTCGCACTCGAGGGTGGCGAAGAACGACTCCTTCGCCACCCGTGCGCTCGGTCACTCTCCGTGCGCCGAGGCAAGGACCCACGGTAAGGTCGCCGGATGACCGAGCACCGGCTCCCGCAGCTCGGCCCGCGTGTTCAGCCATTCCTGGAAAGCGACGAGACCGTACGCGCCATCGCCACTGGTACGGCGTTGATGTCGCCGGAGTTTCGGGCCAAATGGCTCATCGTGGCCGTGACCGAGCGCAACGTCTACCTCTTCGCCGGCAAGGGCCTGAAAACCATGCACCCCGCCCGGATCATCTCGAAGTGGCCCCTGGGCCAGGTCGATGTCCGCGTCGTGAAGGGCAGGCCCAGCCTGCTGAAGGTGGGAGAGGGCAATATCCAGCCGGGGAGTCACTGGGACGATGCAGAGGCCGTCGCGGCAGCCGCCGGGAGCCCTGGCGACCAGTCCGCTGCCATCCAGTTCACGCATCGGGGACAGCGGTACCTGCTGGGCGTCCACAGGACGTGGCGCAAGCCGAAGGAGTACTGCATCTGGGACCAGGAGAAACAGGGGCCGCCGGTGAACAGGTACTCAGACTGGGAGTCCGCCTGGCGGGAGTTCCTCTTCATGGAACCGGACCCTGCCGCACTGCAGGGTAGTGCCCGCCTGTGGAACGGGGAAGGGACCCCACCGCCTGGAGTACCGCCGTCGTGGCCCCCGCCGGAGGGCTGGAGACCGGTTGGGTAGATGTCCACGGGTGGCCTGCCTGCCCGAGCTGTGGGAAGGAGGTCCCCGCGGAGTTCCCCTTCGCGCTGCTGCTCGCCCCCGGGCACGGGTTCTCGGCCTCCAGCGTGAACTACGGCGTGGGGGTCCCGAGGGACGCCTACACGGAGACGTTCCTCGCGGGCGCCTGTCCCATCGTCGGCAGCTACGGCGCGAGGGACCGGGCCAATCGGGGGACCGAAAGGAAGCTCGACCGGGCATTGGAGGCGCTCGGCGTGGACCATGACGTGAAGGAGTAATCCGGACGCCGGGCACGCGTTCCTCAACGACCACGAGGGTGCTGGCGACCGCGCCCCGCTCATCTTCGTGGTGATGGGCAAGTTCGCGGGGCCCTCCCGTTACCATGAGCCGTCGGCGAAGGACGCCCGGCGGCGCATCGTCTCCTTCTTCAACACGCACCTGAGGTCATAAGCCCGAGGGGCAGCGCAGCACCGCCGAGGTCAACCGTCGGCGGCGAGTTCTGTCTGGACACCGTGTTCGTCGCTTCAGCCGAGCCATGGACACCAGCCGAGGCCAGCAGCTTGGATGTCGATGATGCGTTCATCACAAGCTCGGCGTCATCGGGATTCGAGGATCCGGGCCGGCACGCCGTGGAAGGCGAGTGCTGCCACGGGACGGCGGCAGGGTCCTCGACTCCGCTGTGGCGTCTGGAGTTTGCGCGGTCGTGCGGGGCCGTGCTACAGGTTCCGTGGCGTGCGTAGATCAGCCGTCCTGGGCGCTCGATCATCGCTTCGATCGAGCTCGATCCCGGCAGTACGCGGTTCGGTCGACACATGGAGCCGGGGGAAAGGGGTGGAGGGATGATCACCAGACGACAGTTCCTCAAGGCGGGCGCCGTGGGCGGGGCGGCGCTCCTTGTTCCCTGGAGAGCGATCTCCCGGGCCTGGGCCGCGATCCCCGGCGGCACCTTGGACCCCACGACGATCGATAAGTACGTGGCGCCACTGGTGGTCCCGCCGGTGATGCCGCCCCTCACCGCGGTGCAGAACAAGGGCATCGACCGGTACGCCATCGCCGTCCGCCAGTTCCGCCAGCAGATCCTGCCACCCGGCATGCCTGCCACCACAGTGTGGAGCTACGGCTCGGCCTCCCACAGGGGAACGTTCAACTACCCGGCGTTCACGATCGAGGCCAAGGTGGACCGGCCGGTTCGCGTGAAGTGGGTCAACGATCTGGTCGACCGCACCGGCCGCTACCTGCCGCACCTGCTGCCGGTCGATCCCACCCTGCACTGGGCCAACCCCCCGGGCGGCGTGGACGGACGGGACATGCGCCCCACGTTCACCACCACCCCCGGTCCCTACACCGGGCCGGTTCCCATCGTCACCCACCTGCACGGGGGCCACAGCGCCGAGGAGAGCGACGGGTTCGCCGAGGCCTGGTACCTGCCCCACGCGAGCAACATTCCGGCCGGCTACGCCAGGATCGGGAGCTTCTACGACGAGTTCAGGGGCAAGTTCGAGGCCAAGTGGCACCAGGCATGGGCTCCGGGGACAGCCGTGTTCCAGTACCTGAACGACCAACGGGCGTCCACCATGTGGTTCCACGACCACACCCTGGGGATGACCCGGGCGAACGTGTACGCGGGGCCGGCGGGCTTCTACCTCCTCCGGGGGGGTTCCTCCGACGTCCCTGAGGGCGTGCTTCCGGGCCCTGCCCCGAGGCTCGGCGACCCCCCGGGCACGAGGTACTACGAGATCCCCATCGTCGTTCAGGACCGGTCCTTCAATAGTGACGGCTCCCTGTTCTACCCGACCAGCCGGGAGTTCTTCGACGGGTTCGGAGGCCCCTACATCCCGGACAGCGACATCTCGCCGATCTTCAACCCGGAGTTCTTCGGGAACACCATGGTGGTGAACGGGCGGACCTGGCCGGTCCTTCCCGTCGAGCCCCGTCGGTACCGGTTCCGGTTCCTTGACGGCGGCAACTCGCGCTTCCTGATCCTGAAGATCGTGACCGATCCCCTGGCCCCCCGACCTGCGAAGGCTGCGGTTCCCTTCTGGCAGATCGGCACCGACGGGGGGTTCCTGCCTTCTCCCGTGCAGCTCGATCAGCTCCTGATGGGCCCGGCCGAGCGGGCCGATGTCATCGTCGACTTCACCGGGGTTCCGGTGGGAACCGAGCTGTACCTCATCAACGAGGCCCCCGACGAGCCATTCGGGGGCGGCGAGCCGGAAGAGGAGTTCGAGGCCGCCGATCCCGCCACCACGGGCCAGGTCATGAAGTTCGTGGTGGTGCCGCTCGCCTCGACCGACACGAGCGTGCCCCCCTCCCAGCTCACCCTGCCCACGTTCACGCCGCTCGGGGCGGCGACCACCACGCGGCAGGTGTCGCTGAACGAGGAGGACTCCGCTGTCCTGGAGGGGGTGGGACCGCGGGCCGCGCTTCTCGGCACCCTGGACGGTGCCGGCAACGCCGTCCACCTGGGATGGGACGATCCCATCACCGAGAACCCGGCGCTCGGGGCCACCGAGGTCTGGGAGATCCATAACTTCACCGAGGACGCCCACCCCATCCACATCCACGAGGTGCAGTTCCAGGTAGAGAACCGGCAGCCCTTCGAGGGAGCCGCCCGACCCCCTGAAAGTTGGGAGACGGGCTACAAGGACACGGTCATCACCTATCCGGAGGAGATCACCAGGGTCAAGGCGAAGTTCGATCTCGCTGGCCTGTTTGTGTGGCACTGCCACATCCTCGAGCACGAGGACAACGAGATGATGCGACCGTACCTGGTCGGGCCGTAGGCGATCACGGCCTAAACAATCAGGCCGTTCCGCCGCTCACGCCGGTTGGCAATCGTGGTCGAGTGATGGCCGCCTGTACACGTTCGCGGGGTCTTCGGGCATCCGCTCGACTGCGACGACGGCCTCAACGGAAACTCGATCTCCGTCTCGGCCGCTGCGCGGTCTTCCGAGTGGACCAGTCCGAGGACGCGGCGCAGGAGGAGATAGAGGAGGGAGCGGATCACGGCGGCGCATTGTCGCAGGCCGGACCGCCGCTGCCGATGTCAGGTGGCGAAATCGAGTTTCTGGACCCCACGGGCTGGCGAAGCGGCAGCCACGGCGAGCCAGAACGATGCACCCGCTGGGAAACCGGTGGGACTGAGGCCCGGCCGCCTACAGCTGGGCCGACCAGCCAGCGGCCTACCTCACAGGCTCACACCGCGACCGAAACCATCGACGGACACCGAGGCTATTCCTCCTCGGGGCCGGCCAACTCATTCAGCGCGTTTAGCGAGGGCGCGAAGTAGTAGGCGCCGCTCGCAGGTCGCGAGAAGTCCGTGAGCCGATCACGCACGCCGTCGCCGGCGGTCCCGAACATATGCGCGAGCATGCGGTCGAACCGCGACGGGTCCGCACTGAAGGCCACGAAGTAGAGGCCGTGTTCGTCGACCACCCCGTAGGGGACGCTTCTGCGGAAGATCTCGAGCTCCTGGCCGCCGGCCTCGATCTGCACTCGCGAGATGTGTGCTGTGGGCGGCCTCTCCGCCTCGGAGAGCTCCACGCTGTCGGGCTTGGTTCGCCCGATCACGCCCTCCTGCTCGCGGGTGGGGAGCCGGTCGAAGGCGTCCAGATCGTGCACCCATCGCATCGCAAGGACGTGGCTCCCTCCTTGCCCGGGCTCGCCCGGCGGCACGAGCGCCACCTCGGCGGCCCGGCGAACCGGCGGGTTCGCGGTGCCGTCGACGAAGCCCGTCTCGTCGCGGCCCTCGTGGTAGGTGAACCCGGGCTGCTCCGCGGCGAGGTCCGCCACGTCCGCCACGGCCCGCGTGGCAGCACGGGCGTGGTCGAAGGTCACGTCCGGCGCGGAACCGCTGATCCACATCCAGGCGTCGTGCTGCGCTGCGGGCGCGCCGCGGCCCTCGGTGCCGACGACACCCCGGAACCGCTGAAGCGATTCCGGTGTCTCGGCGGGGGCGACCTCCCGCCAGGCGTCCGCGCCGAAAGCCACGACCAGGTTCACTCCCCCCGCTGAGACGTCCGGGGTCCGCAGCCTCCGGAAGGAGGAGACAGCCTGCGTCGGCGTGACGCCTGGTCGCAGATCGAATTCGAGGAAGTGGTGAGCGTGAGTCCCCTGAGCGAAGATCCCGAACTGCGGAAGGACGAACCCCATGAGCTGCATTCTCGCAGCTGGCCCTCCGGGATCACGACCGCCAGCCGCCAGGTCGAGCACAACACGGCGGTCTCGGTGCAACCGACGGATGGTTCGCGCGCTCCCTTCTCGGCGCTGGTTGGAAGAGTCGGCTCAACCGTCGGCTGCGCGACTACGTGAGCGTGTCAGGTCCGGCGATGACAAGCGGTCCGTCTCGCCCGCCTGATCCCGCCCATAGGATGGAAGCCGATCAGAGGAGGTGGCTCGATGACGAACAAGAAGGTGCTGGTCCTCGGTGGGAACTTCGCCGGACTCACCGCTGCGCTCAGCGTGAAGCACGAGCTCAGGAACGACGTCGACGTCACCGTCCTGTCCAAATCCGACCACTTCCAGTTCAATCCCTCCCTCATCTGGGTCCCGTTCGGCAAGCGGAAAGCCAAGGACCTGGTGTTCCCTCTGGCGAGGACCTTCGAGTCCCACCGGGTCGAGTTCGTCCACGGCGAGGCCACGAAGATCGACCACAAGGCCCAGAAGGTCGAGACCTCCCAGGGCGTGCACGACTACGACTACCTGGTGATCGCTACGGGGTACCTCAACGACTTCGACGTGATCCCCGGTCTCGGGCCGAACGGCAACGCGTACTCGATCACCTATCTGGAGGGCGCTATCGACGCTGCCGAGGGCTGGGCCCGCTTCGTAAACGATCCCGGACCCGTGGTGGTTGGCGCCACCCAGGGGGCGGCCTGTTTCGGCGCAGCGTACGAGTTCGCCTTCAACCTCACCTACCACCTGAAGAAACAGAAGCTCCAGGTGCCGGTCGCCTACGTGAGCGCCGAGCCCTTTCCAGGTCACTTCGGGATCGGCGGGCTCCCAGGCGCCGAAAAGATGCTCGGCATGTTCTTCAGGCGGCAGAAGATCAAGGGGATCTTCGACGTGGACATGGAGGAGGTCGTCCCCGGCGAGCTGCGCCTTGCCGACGGGCGGAAGCTGCCGTTCAAGTACGCGATGGTCGTCCCGCCGTTCATCGGAGCCGAGGTGGTGAAGGCCTCGGGGCTGGGGAACCCCAAGGGGTTCATCGACGTGAAGGACACCTACCAGGTGCTCGGCTACCCCAGCGTCTACGCCGTGGGGATCGCCGCGGCGGTGAACGCGCCGTGGACGACGGCCAACGCGGTGGGGGTGCCGAAGACGGGGTTCCCGGCCGAGACCATGGCCCACGTGGCGGCCGTGAACATCGCCTCGCAGATCCGGGGCGAGGAGCCGACCAAAGAGGAGAACTTCGCGGACATTCCGGCCGTGTGCATCTTGGACGCAGGCAACAACGGGGTGGTGATCCTGGCCGACAAGATGCTCCCGCCCCGCAAGCACGGGGTGATGATCCCCGGCCCTCAGTCCCACGCCGCCAAGATCGCCTTCGAGAAGTACTTCCTGTGGAAGGCCCGGCACGGGTACGTGAACCTGCCATAGCGCTGGGACCGACACCCGTTCAGCGACGAGACACTTGGCCCCCAGGGAGGGCTAGTTTAGCGGAGCTTGAGACGACGCCCGCCGCGGCTGGCGACCTGGGAGATCACTGGCTCGATATTGGGCCGGTACTCCTGGTAGTCCCCGCGCAGGGCAGGGTGAGTGGCCCAGTTGCTGCGCGCGGCGCGCAGCAGCGCGTCGTGCTTGCGCAGGATCAGGGCACGGCCATGCTCTTTCGTGGTGCAGCGGGCGCGCAGCGGGCATCCGCGGCAGGTGGCGTGGAAGGTGACGTTTCGGCGGGCGTTGATGCGGCGAGTGGTGCCGGCCGGGCCCACCCGGGATTCCTCCGGCAGAGCCGGACCACCACGTTTCAGATCCAGGCTCCGCTCGAAACCCTTGGCGTCTGAGCTTCATTCGGTGTCGTTCGGGCAGCCGGAGCGCCGGGCCGAAGCCCGGCGCCGGCTCTGAGTCATTTGCGTTTTGAGGACCACTACAACGCTGCCCCGTAGATGTTCTGGTCCAGACCTCCCTGACTCAGGCAGGGATCGGCTGGTGTCGGTGACGAGTACGAAACCGCGTTGATGTCGTTGGGCACCCACTCGCATGTCTGGAACCCGTCGAAGCCGTCGGCGTCCTCGTCCGCTCCGGTCTCGCGCGGATCGGGCCCGGCGACGAAGTCACGGGAATCGGTCCATGTGACGTACACGGCTCCCGGAACCGCGGAGACGTAGTTGTAGTCCCCCCAGAAGCCGACTCGCATGCTGCCATGGGTCTCCCAGCCGAAGTTGCTTCGGGCCGACGAGACTTCCTGCTCAGCCCAGGAGGTCCCCCCGGTCGTGGACTGGGCCACCATGGCCGCCACCACGTCACCGGAGTTCGCCCCGCCGGCCGTGTCGCCTGGCGGAAGATCCGGCGAGTAGGAGGGATCCTGGCGGGAGTCGTAGAACACCACGTTGATCGTTCCGTCCCCGGAGGCAATGTCCGGGAACCACTGGTGCCCGGTGGCGACGGCGTCGATCTGGGCCGGCGGGGCCGACCAGTGCACGCCGTCGGGCGAGTTGCGCACGAAGATCTTGGCCTGCCCGGCGCCGTTTCGGGCGCTCCACACGACATGCACACCGACGGCGTCGGCCGCGACTGCCGAGTTGCTGGTGAACCGGGAGAACGTCAGGTCGGTGGGGCAGGCGAACGGCCCGTCACCGCAGTCGCTGAACCCGTTGCCGCTGAACTGGCTGGAGTCGAACAGAGCGATGTTCGCCACCCTCACCGGCGCCTGGAACGAGGCGCCGCCGTTCGTCGACCGCAGCAGCCAGACCGTGGTGGTCGGCCGGGATGGGGTCGCATACGTCAGGAAGGTGAGGTACACGGTGCCGTCCGGGCCGACGGCCAGATCGGTGTACGAACCCGTCCCCTTCGCCACCGGGTTCACCCGGTACGGTGTTGAAAACGAGATGCCGTGGTTCGTGGAGCGGGAGAAGAAGATGGCGTTGTTCCCGGCGAAGCCGTTGTACTGCGACCATGCCACGTACACGTTCCCGCTAAGCGAACCACCGGTCTGATCCACGGTGAGGTTGATCTTGTCCTGGAACAGCCCGGCGAAGTTCGCAGACGGCGTACCCCGCTTGACCAGCACCGTACGGTCGTAGTCGCTCCCGTCGCCCAGGTACCGGGACACGAACACACCGCCGTTCACAGGCTGGGCACGGTTGAAGCAGATGAACCCGTAGAACAAGCGCCCGGCGTTATCGAAGAACTGAGTAGGGTCGCCGGCCGCCGTGCAGGTGCCATGGGCCGGGGAGGCCAGTCCGGCCGGCGAGGTGTCACCCGGGTAGCCGGGGACGAGACTGTCGTCCCAGTTCGACCCGCCGTCGGCGGAGCGGTAATACCCAGCCCACACATCGCCCGTGTTGATAGCCGTGCAGTAGTCGTTGGCCCCAGCTACCACGACGGCCGTGTTCTGGGGATCGACAGCGACAGCGGGCTCGTTTTGCGCGCGCCGGCCGTGGCTGCAGTCCTCGGTCACGGCGTCACTGCTCCCGTCGTACCGGTGGTAACTGGTGGTCCCGTCGGCGTCTCGAGTCACTCTCGAGTTCGACGGTGTCGCGCCGGCCCCGCCGGACATCGCCGTCAGCAAGACAACGGTCAGGACCACGGCAATCGAGCCACGTCTCATTCGCTCCTCCTTTTCCGATGGCTGGTTCGAGGGCTGACCGTTACATCAGCGAGGAACCGCGTCAAATCAAATGTTGCGGCGGCGCCGGCCGGGCACGTCACCCCGTCGGTGAGGAGGGCGTCAGCTCGGTGGGCGCGGTCCACGAGTACAGCGTCTGCACATGGTTGGCCCGCTCGAACGCCGCCGTGTCCTCGGTGGCGGACCCGCTGACGCTGTCCCCGCAGCTGGGCGACCGACTCGTACTCCTGCTCGGCCATCCACGCCACCAGCTCGCCTTCATCTCGCCGACGTGCTCGGGGCCGGTGTGCAGCAATGCCGAGGTCAACTTGACGACGTCGGCCCCCGCCTCCACCACCCGGCGGGCGAAGTTGGTGAACGAGGTGTAGTAGGGGCTGAGCTTCACGGCGAGCTGGATCCCCACCGCCCCCCGGATCGTCGACCGGACAGTGGCAGGACGCGTTGACAACTCCCCGCGGCTGCGGACAGTCGCACGGCACCCGGTATCGGGCAGAAGGACGGCTGCAGAGATCGCCACGCCGACCGCTACCTCGCCACCGATGAGGCCATCTGCCGGTCGCTCGAGCTCCATACGAAGCTGGCGACCGAACAGGCCAGGGAGGCCGGCAACCTGGATCCCCACGGTGGTGGTTCGTGGACGCATCCCGAGATCACGCGGTCGGTATATGGGACGGCAAGGTGATCACCCCGCTCTACAGGGCCAAGCCCGGAACGACCAGGCTCGACAGGAAGACCAAGAAAGGTCCACAACGTCCGATTTCGCTGCGCCACTACCAGAACGAGGACGATGATCGCCGGGGCCTGAGCCGCACCGAGAACCTCCGTGCGACCCGGACGGCTCGGCCGACTTCGACCGGCCGCACGTCCTTCGCCCCGACGCCGAGTCCATCAACAGCGGCGTCGAGGACTCCTTGTTCATCAACCGCGCCTCGGCCAAGGGCTGGCGGCGGCAGATGGTGGACCTCCTTGGCCACGCCCGGCTCGTCAATGCCATCACCCTGGCCCGCTGCCGCGGCGGGAACAGCTGGACGCCGTGGCCTAGCCGCCACCCCACCCCCGCACCACTGACCCCCTGATCCGTCGTGGTCGGTGCACGTCTCGAACCGCCCGAAGCGGCCGGATTCGTGCCCGGCGCCTTCCGCTAGACTCACGCCACGGCAGCTGATGCAGGCTCCGGTGATTGTCTGCCGGATTGTCTGCTAGCCCCGCTGGAGTGGGGCCGGCAAAGGTTCTCTGGACCTGCGGAGATGCCCTCTCTCGCCCGGCCCGTGGGAACGGGTTGCCTCGATCTGGGAACGGATTCTGTGCGTTGTGCAGGTCGCAGCCCGGAGTTGGGTAGGCTCGCCTCGTCTCGACCGGTCTCACGAGCTGCGGTCTCGACCACCGCTGGGGCAGGCGCGCCATCGATTCTCGCGCGGGGCCCGGCGGGGGGCGGCGGCCCAGGTCAACTGCCCCATCGGCCCGGGCGACGCGGGCAAGACCACCATCCTTTCGGTGATCGAGCTGCTCCTCGACCCACGCCCAACCTCCGCAGCGTCCGAGTACAACTACCACCGGCGCAAGGTCGAGCTCGGCGCCGAGCTGCGCGCGCTGGCTCTCCGACACGGCGACCGCGTTGCGGACCGGAACGGGTGACGATCCTCGGGAGGGTAGCCACCGCCCGGACGCACTACCTGACTGGGGTCGCGACCAACCTGTTCAACCCCAAGGCGTCTTCTTCATCAGCTTCCTCCCGGTGTTCGTGCCTCCCGGCGCTCCGGTCGGGGCCACGTCTGCGCTGCTCGGGCCGATCTTCATCCTGGAGGGCATGCTGTGGCTGGCCACCCTGGTGCTGATCGGGAGCCGGCTGGGGGCCATCCTGACGCGGCCGCGGGTGCAGCGGCGGCTCGAGCGGACGGCCGGGGTGGTCATGATCGGCTTCGGCGTCCGGTTGGCCACCTCGAAGCGCTGACATGCTCGAACGCTGCTGGTGATGGCTCGCCGTTGGACCTCCGAACCGCAAATCGTAGGCGGCTGGCACGGGTCATCGGGCCGACCGCGCCCCCGACCACGCTCGCCGAGCCCAGCTGTGAACCGAGCGAGCACCAGCGTCGGGCCCTCGTACCAGCGGGTTTGGGCATACGAAGCGAAGGCGTCCGGCATCCGCCGCAGGGAAAGCCACACGGAGGCAATCGGGACAACGGGAGGAGTCGCCGTGGCACGGTGATCTGGCGGAAGTTCACACGGACTCGAGCCCACTCGGCGGTTGGCGCCGGGCCTGGGTGATTCAGCGGGGTCGAGCCGATGGTCGTCAAACCGGTAGATTCGCTCACCATCATCTTCCTGGGGGGTATTGGCCCCGAAACGCTGTGCTGACCTGCGGAAATGCACGTCAGCGGGGAGCGGAAACGGCTGAGTTATGCGCTGTTCGTTTCCCGTCGTCTCCCGGTACGTGACGGGCCGGAGACGGGCCGAAGACGGGCCGAATGCGGGCCAGGCCCCGGAGCGCCGATTGCTTGGCCTTTGGGAGAGGGGGGCCGGCGCCTCGGGGCGATCCGAACCTACGGCAGGGCCGGGACGCAGGGCAACCTCAGGACCCCCCTCGCTTCCGGTACATGACGAAGACGAGGGCCGGCCCACCACTTGCCCTCTTGACCCCGAAACGGGCCAGGAGTACGACCCCACCATGGCCAGAGGAGAAGCTCTGCGTGCACGGGGTCCCCCTGCCCTTGCTTCCCTCATCACCGCTGAGAATCCAGCCAGGAAAGGGAGATGCCATGAACCGTTTCAAGCGTCGCCGGGCACGCACCAGTGACCCGCTTCTCCCAGGTCCAACGTTCAGCACCCGCCAGACCACCGCCATGGTGGTCGCCATACTCCTGGCGGTCGTCCTGGTGCCGGTGGGGGCGCAGGCCGCGCAGGTGGTCGGCGCGATCATCACCGACCCCGGGGGGACCAACAAGGCCACCGTCGATGCGGGGGGCAACCTCCACGTGGCCGGGGTGGTGACCGTGGACTCCTCCACCCCGGTGGCCATCACGAGCGCCGACGACCCGGGGAGGATGGCGTTCGCGGCCCATAGGGTTGTGCTCTTTTCCGACTCAGACCCCTCCCTCGCGCAGGCCACGTTCGACATCCCCGAGGGCAAGCGTCTGGTGATCACCTACGTGTCCGGCGGGGTCCTCCTTCCCACCGGAGAGAAGCCCTACGAGGCTTTCCTGAGCACCCGCCTTGCCGGTGGTGGCGCCGACTACGATTTCGTCCCTACCTTCACCGGGCCCGTTCAGGACCGCGATGCCTTCGCGTTCTCGCAGAACACGGTGATCTACGCCGACCAGGAGTTCGTTGTCGGGGTGCTCCGCGGCAACACCGTCGGCATAGGACAGGCCTCGTTTGGGGTCTCCGGCTACCTCATAGACTGCACGGCAGCCCCCTGCAACTGAAGGCGGCCTCAAAGCTGACCGGAGAGACAAGGAGATGCGCTAGCACAGTCACTATTCAACAGGCTGGCCACCCGGCAGCGCGACCAGCGGCCCAGAAGGGCGCGACGACGGCTCGAATCGTCTCAGCCATTTTCATCGGCGGGTGGGGGTGTGGGGTGTCGGCGGCGCGTGAAAACTGACCCCTCAGCGACGGTGGTCTCAAGCAGTCATCCCAACGCGGCTGGTCAGAACCTCGGTGGGAGTCCTCCATTCGAGGACTCTGCGACGGCGGCTGTTCAGCTCACGAGCGACGCTCGCCAGGTCGGCGGCGGTGTTGATGGACAGGTCGGTGCTCTTCGGGAAGTACTGTCGCAGGAGGCCGTTGGTGTTCTCGTTGGAGCCCCGCTGCCACGGCGATCGAGGCTCGCAGAAGTAGACCGGAATCCCGGTGCTCCGGGTGAACAGGGCGTGCTTGGTCATCTCGTTGCCCTGCTCCCACGTGAGGGTGCCCTGCGGCTCCTCCGGGAGCTCGGCCACCGCGGCCGTGAGAATCTCGATGACGTGGTCGGTCCGGGAGCTCGGGTGGAGCAGCACCACGTAGCGGCTGTGTCGCTCCACGAGCGTGCCGATGTGGGAGAGGCCGCGCCGCCTCACGATGAGGTCGCCCTCCCAGTGCCCGATGACGAGCCGCTCTGACGCCGCTCACCGAAATTCCCCAGAGGTGCTCATCGAAATTCCCCACCTCCGAGCCGGCGTAGCCTACCGCGGCATCGTCGCGCTCACCCCCTCTCGGAGCTCCTGCAGGCGCTCCCGGTGCACCCGCATGCGGTAC